>JAEEGF011446085.1_pt1 | contig 25977 bp, 25 predicted proteins | sample 9134171 | NCBI WGS metagenome assembly JAEEGF01 (sample SAMN16246542, study PRJNA631951) | gut metagenome | biome: gut microbiome; feature: rumen; material: AP-attached | host: Bos | place: Iran: Karaj | collected 2018-10 | reverse complement strand
GTGGAAGAGCCAGCCTGAAGATTCTCAAAAACCTCAGTGCCATATTTGTTCATTCCATAATAAACACCTGTGACAGAATTAATCACAATCGCTGTTCCCTCATTTACGTCAGCGAACATTTTCGCCTCATTAACCTTATAGCACTTAGATTCCATAAACGTATATTTAATGTATTTTAATAAAGTTCCTAAGACACTCGACGTTGGCCTCTATATCTGGAGTGAGCACTATCTTGTAGCAAGGTAGGCAGCTGAGGGTCTGAACCACGTTACGAATAAAATCCGTATCTCGCTGACTACCTTTAAATCCATTCATTGAGTTTTGCGAGATAGTAGAATGAGCCAACTGAACAATGGTCTTACCCTTCTCGGCCTGTGAGCATGGATAAACCCCAGGAGCATCAGCATCCAAGGTTATCTCCGGGAATAGCAAGGCCTTCACCGGATAATGCGAATAGAAATGGTCTTCGAATCCAGAAATATCAAAAACGAACTTTCCTGCCCAAGGACTCACACCAAGAAACCGAGCTTCGCAAAGATCGTCAAACATCCGCTCATACATCTGAGGAGACAACGTTATAATCGAATAAATCGGTGAAGCCTTGATTCCACTTTTTAAGCGTTCCAGAATAAGGTAATCATCTGAGACATACTCAAATCCCCTAAGTAATGATAAGACTGTGAGGGTGGATTTACCTCCTCCTCCTCTTGCACATAATAGAACCCCTTTTCCATCAACTCCAACACACGCCCCGTGAACCAGGAAGGATTCCGGGCTATTCAAAATGCGGAAAAGAGCGTGGATAAAATAATGAGTCTCTTTGAACCATAAGCCGGGGCCAAGGCCATCAAGTCCGTAATAATACTCATTTCCAAAGGAGAAGTGAACGCCCCATTTACCTTCCAAATCAAGGGTGGCTATAGGGTACATTTCTCCATCTTCATGGTGAAGGAACACTTCCAACCATTTGGAATCATCCTCACTTGACCCAATATCCAAGCCTACACACCGTTCCAATAAATCAGATGGACTCGTCTCATGCCATAGAAAAATAGTAGCATCTGGCGCTGCGACAGGAGGCACGATGGAAAAATGGAACTCCTTAGCCAAAACGTCCTCTGTTCCAGGATAGTAAGAAAGAATTCTGACTGTCTTTAAAGAGCCAAGGTTTAGATAAAACTCTTTGACAAGAGAATGATTCTCCACCACATATCTTTTCAACGCACTATGCAGACAAACTCCTGATCTTGAATTTAACGATAGCTCCATTAGACACTAATAATTCAACGATTTATAAAGTTACAAAAAGACTGTGAATAACCAAACTAAAACTTTAAGATAGTATGGCGGAACAATAACAAATAGTTACACGCTACCGCTTTCGAAAGACTCTACAAATCCTCCAAACCGAATACTTCAGCATGGGAAATCCAAACAATCTCTTTACACCTCCGACAAATGCCACCCACATGAAAACCAGAGGGTTCCAATCTTTTTGAAGAGATCCTCCAATACTCGTCTCTTTCACAGCATCTCTAGCATTTGAAAAGACATCACGACGGAAGAGGAAATCTATTAACTGTTTTTTGAACTCCTTATCGGACACTTTAAGCGAATCAACAAAGCACACTGGCAGGAGCCCAGGTACAACAGAATCAATCAGCTTAGAGGAGAATAAAACCTGGAACTCTCCCCCTGTCAGCCTGGCATTCTCCTTTACGACAGAAATATCAAACTCCGCTTTGCTATCTAAAAGGTATTTAATATCATAGAAAGTAGTAAGGCTACTCTCTTGAGTCTGGTTCTTAGCAAGGTTTTTATAAAAATTGACCAAAGCGACAAACACCATATCCTCTGGACTTGGAAGGTATCCTTTAGTTGAGAAGATACCTGTAAGCCCAGCCCGGGCGAATAATCCTTCATTCAAAGAGTCCTCGGTCCCTGTGAACATTTCCAAGTGTTTGTGGATGTCGATAAGACCCTCGTCAGACCCAGGCAGGTGAAGATCCACACTATGATCAGTAACCATAGGTTTGTCATAACCCATATCCATCGCCACATCCACAGCCATTTCATATTTGTCAGCCGGGACGAGCATGTCAATATCATTCATCCACCTCGGAAAGTCCGGGCGATAGACCTTCATAGCCCCACCTTTTAAAATGGCGAACGGAATACCTTTCTTTCTGAGAGCCTCGCCCAACTTGGTGAAATGGGCTTCGCGTTTGATATTCTGGAACCTGCAGAATGACAGGACTCCATTCAGGCGAGGAACAATCGTCGGCGGGAACCGCAATTCGGGACGGGTTTTCATGAGATAAGCCATAAGCAAGACGCTCTTGATCGGGGCTTTCTCTATATCCCAATCCTTTGCGAAGGCATAGAGATCTTTTTGAGAAAGCTTCTCGTCAAGAGCCAGCTCCAATAGCCTCTTATCCTGATTATCAATTACCTTCTCCGCTTGCTCCGAGATAATCTTCTCTGTATCGAAAGGAATTATCGAAAAAGCCACCAATAGAATAACTACTGTAGCTAGAACGCATAATCCCACCCAAGCCAGAACCTTTACAGGGACAAGGACAAATAGAAGGATTATAAAAGCTGAAAGTACCAAAAGCAACAGGAGGCCACCCATTATGGCTGCTCTCCTGTAACTCTTGTTTCTTTCAGAAGCAATATCTGCTCCCATCAGTGTTTTAGTCGATCATGTACTGGATACGAACCTTGACGCAGCGGTTGAGCTTGGCGTTGAGGCCACGTGTACTCTTGTCCTTGACGGTACGGATACCATTGTTCATGCTGTCCACGAGGAAGATCTGGGAAGCGACATCCCTGAAGCCATCCTTGTCGTTGAGCCACTGGATAACGGTGGCGGCACGGTTCTGGGACAGGGCGGCATTCCTCTCACGTCCAACCCTCTGGGCATCCTGACCAGAATAGTTGTCCTGGCTCGTGGCGAGACCCTCGACCTGGATGAGGACCATGATGCCGCGGTCGACGATGTCACGGATCTTGGCGACGGTCTTGGGATCAGCGAACTGGGCGATGTAACCATTGTCGGAATTGAGAGCGGCGTACATGTCAGCGAAACTGACAAGCTCATCCGCGTCATCGACATCCATGTACTGGCGGACAGTACCGAGTCCGTAGTGGGAGTTCAGACCGAAGGAGTTGGTCTCCTTGTAGTTCTCTCCGCTAAGCAACTGCTGGCGAAGGGTGGCATCGTCAATACGATAGTTCCAAGTGTGGAGACCATCATAGATAGGAGCGTAGTAGAATCCGGCTTTCTGGCGGAAAGCAGCCATGTCATCGGCCTTGAGGCTGAGAGACATCGGAGTGCCCTCAAGCATCTCGTAGCCACGAGGAACATAGTCAATCTCGAAGTCCTTGTCAGCGCGCTCGGTCTTGAGATCCTCGACAGCGAGGCCATTGAGAGAGGCTCCACTGCGCAGACGGGCCGCGACAGCGTCATTGTCGACATATTTCTTCGAGGTGAATATTCCACCGGCGAGATAATCAATGGCATTGACAGAGGCACCAGGTACGATCGGGGCGTCATTACGTCCGGAGTAGTTGTTCGGGTAGAACACGTAGAAGGTAAGTGTCCCGTGGTTGCCGGTCTTCTTGGCGACTTCCTGTTCCTTGACTTTCAGGACCTGGATCTCACGCTCGCGGTAATCCTGCTGGTAGATCCTCGTGGAACCGGTGTTCCATCCATTGTTCCTGGCCTTGCCAAGGTAGAAAGTAAAGCCAGCATGAAGTCCAAGGTTCGAGTCGAACTTCTTGGCGACCCTGTTCTCCATTCCGGACTCATGGTCGAAATTGGTCTGATAGAAAAGTCCCCTCGCCTTGAGGTCAAGCGAGAATCTCTTCTTGGGATTGAAGAACTGGCTGTACTGGAGCTCGGCATGGCCGCTCCAGAGATTGTCTGAGCCGTAGTCATTCGCGAATCCAAGATGATGGGTACCTCCGATACCGAGGTTTACCATCCACTGGCCGAGATGCTTGCGGCTGTCCATTCCCTCATAACCAAGGATGAGACGGGTGAGGTTCAAAGAAGCCAAGAGGCTCACATCCCACCAGCTGGTCTTCATCTTGCGATAGTCATTGCCGTTGTAAGTTCCGACAACCGGACCATAACCGTAATGACCATTCATGTACTCGGTGTAACCCTGGGAGCTGGAACGCAGGAACTCCATCTTGAGCGCGACTGCGGGAGTGAACCACTTTCCGATACCAAGGCCCCAGTCAGGAGAGAGGGTACCTTTGAACGCGCCGTCCTTGGAGTAGTCACCGCGGAAAGTGTGCATTCCGCCAGTTCCGTAGACGAACCAGTTCTTGCTAAATGAGTTAGTCACGACCCTGCTGGGATCGAGGAGCGTGTCCCTCTGGGCCAGGATCCTGGTCTGAGGCTTGGAGACGATTGTGTCGCGATAAACCTCGCGGTAATCTTTGTACTGCTCGTCAATCTGGCCCCACGTGGGCGAGGCGGCCAGGAAGCCCAGGGCGACCACGGTCAGAACCCTGCGTACGAGATTGAGTCTTTTCATAATGCGGGTGATATTTTTTTATTTATTTGTTCTTTCATTCTACATTCCACAAGAAGGTAGTCATCATAAAGCTCCTTCCTTGATATTATCTCCGTCCCTTTGTCACAGGATCGCAGGGAGGGAAGGTTCTTCCGGTCAATGGTTGCGAACATCCTGATACCCAGCGCCTTGCAAATACTCGAGCAAGCTGTCCAGATGAAAGTCCCTATGCCCCTGTCCTGCAGCTGATGGTCCACAAGCAATCCGGCAAAAGCCCTGTTGTCGCAGAAGCACCTCAGGAAAAAATAGCCTTTAATCTCATCACTCACGGCATCCGTCACTTTCATGACAAGGAAGGAATATCCTTTGATTATTCGCCTCAATGTCTTCTCGTCAAAGCGGTGAGGACGGAAATACCTGAAACTTTCCTCCGGTTGGCTGTTCAAGAAAGCCATAAGTCCCGGCACGTCATCCTGGGTTGCCAATGAGAATTCATAACCTTCCGGAGACGAACTCTCAAGTTTCTCAATGGCTAACCGGATGATGTTCCGGTGGCGCAAGAAGAAGATCATTCCATTGAAATCCTCGACCAGCCGCCAAAGCCATGGGAAGGCCCGTTTGAATGATATTAGCCAGGAAGTGAGTCCCATTCAATCAGAAACGATAGGTGAGAGCCACTCCAGCGCTTGTGCTTGAGGGGGCGATGGTAAGTTTCTGACCTTCCGGCCTCTTGACAATAACCCTGGAACCTCCAGGCAGTACGGCAGCGTCCAATATGTTATAAATCCAAACTCCAGCGAAAGCACCGGCCATGACATTGCGAGCGACCTTGCAACTGGTAGCCTTGCTATGCCAACTGTCAGCGAAGGGAACTCCCTGGTCCGCCTTATCCTGATACTCGCGGTACTTTATGTGGCTCACGACAGATCCGGCGGCCATCAGGATCTCAGTTCCAAGAATGCCACATCCCTTGAAAGTGTCACCTTTATAAATCTGGCCCACACCGGGAACGATCGAGAGCAAGGCAGCTGTGGAATTGGCATTGTCCCGAATGATGAAGTTGTCGAAGACCGGAAGGATATTCTTGTCCGAGACAGCGTAGAGCTGGTAGTACTCGAAGCCGTACTCATTGGATTGAAAATCCTCGAAAGCGCAATATTCATCGACCTTCTTGGCGTAGACGACAGCGTCTCCGGAAGCGTCCTTAAAAGAGATGCGGTAGGTGACTTCGTCAGTTTCGACAGACTCGATAGTGTCAATCTTCATTGACTGGGGATCAGCTCCGTACTGCTCCCTGACATAGGTCATGAGAGGGTCGAAACGCCTCTCGCGGAGCAGAGTGAGGTCCGGGTTCCAGGTGTGGAACACCTTGAAGGTGTAATTTTCATTAATCCTTTTGCGGTTCATGGCCTCCTCGCCCTGGCGGATCCACTGGGGCTTGATTGCCGCAGCCACATCAGGAGCCGAAAAAGCGCAGGTCAGCAACGTGACCAGCACAGCGGCAGCCTTTAGAATCTTGCTCATGATTATCTTGGTTACTAAATATTCAGTATTGAACACTTTAAGGTACAAATTAAGCTAAAAAAATTGTTAATAGCAAACTTTTGTGTACTCTTCCAAGTAATTCTTTATCATTACTTTGAAGTCAAAGCCTGATGCCCTTTGAAGGCACATTCCGGAAAGCCATGACCTGAACGTCATGTCTTCGCATGATCGCCGGACCAATCCGGCAAGAGCATCCGCATCACTCTCCGGGAATAAAGCCTCTACCACTCCGACCATATCCCTAACCCCAGCCACATCAGAGGCGACAAACGGACGGCCACTCGCCATTCCTTCAATGACCGAAAGAGACATGCCCTCGTAATGGGTGGAGAGGACAATCACATCGCTCGCCGCCAATATGGAAGGGACATCTCCCCTTTTCCCGAGGAAATGCACTCTGCTTTCAAGTCCGAGTTCCCGCACCAGCGCCTTACAAGAATCCAGATTCGGCTGATCCTCCGGCCACTCCACTCCCCCAACCAGAAATAGTTGATAATCAGATGGAAGCAACGCCATAGCACTAATCAATGTGGCCTGGTCCTTCTGGGGACGGAATGCCGCGACCATAACGACTTTATGGCCAGGCAAGGAACTGATCCCAGGATCAGGGACCGCGTTCCTGAACCGGTCCAGGTCAATCCCGTTCCGGATAATCACGGCCTTTCCGGTCACGGCATCACCAAGATATTCCTCAAGATTGCGACGGACCTCGTCGCCGACGCAGATAATCCGTGAATACCTCGAGTACATCCACCTGTCCAGCGGCTTGAACCATCCCCAAGCCCTTCTCCTGTTGGAAGTGTTGTGCTCTGTCGTGACGAGCCTCAGCCTGAGGAACAAAGAAGCGAAGGCAGCAAGGAACTGGCACGCCGAATTATGCGTATGGATAACGTCGAAACGCTCCTTGCCTAGCAGCCTCACCAGTCTGAAGCCCAGAAAAGGGTTACGCATCGAGCCCGCTCCTTCCGCTAGAGAGATTATCCTGACTCCCTTTGCCTCCAGCTCATCGTGGAACGACGTCCTGGTCCCATCCAGGAGCGCCACGACGACATCATGTCCTTCCTCCTTGAAACCGAGAGCCAAGTCAGTCACAAGGCGCTCCGCCCCTCCGAGCCGAAGCGATGTTATGAACTCCAGAATCCTCATTCCTTGAAGAATCTCCCCCAATCAAAAAGAGGATAGCCCCGAAAGGTCATCCTCTAAAAATCAAAGACTTGCAAAAGACTACTCTTGCTTGGTCATATAGACTGTAACTATATAATAATGATTGTTATCAAAGTAGATGTCATCATCATAATCATAAGGAGTATTATTCCCCAACTCATACGAATATGTATCAGATCCAACTTCGGCTGTAAGAATAATCTTATCTGTATTAAAATCAGATATAATAGGACCTGAGTTGTTGCACCAAGCATGTCTACCAGGCAAGGAAACATACACTTCATTTGTCCTTCCAGAAGGTTCCACAACAAGCGCTCCATGCCTTATAACATTAGGATCATCATCTGGATAATCAAAATACAATAAAGGGTTAAAGTAATTAACAATCTTTTCCCCCCCATTATCACTATCTACGTTGTCGATTGTCAGTTTGTCAGGGGAAATGGGGGCATTTGTAACCTTGTCAAAGAGGATGAACTTAACAATAGACTGTGGACTGGAAAAAACGATCGTGGTCGGGATAGTTATCTGCTTGTTCTGATGATCGACAACTAACTCGTTAGAAGCCCATTCACCATTCACAACGGCTACCCCATCATCAAATGGAATACTACCCGTAGCAAAATCGAATTTATCGTCTATCGTCTCAAGAGTGCCATCCTGACCTTCATAGTCAAAGACTAGCTTATTTTTGTAAGAGAAGATCAAATTGAACTTAAAATTATTCCCATCGTAATTCTCAGGAAAAACAACAATAAAATCCTCATCGACATCACCTGCAAATGTCGTTTTAACACCATCTTCCTGGGCAGTTAAGACTCCAACCTCCTTTAAAGAATACTCCGTTGGAGAGTCTGGTGGAGTCTTCTCTTCTAACGCATACATATAAACGATTTCACCCTTCTTGAAAGTAGCGTCAAGTCGTGATTTACCAGATACGGTACTCTCAGTCAAAACACGCGTTTCAATAACTTCTTTCACAGCCTTGAACTCGAATCTGTAAGGCCCATCTTGCATTACCTCCTCCTTCTGAGCACAAGAATGAAAGACCAGAGCGACAAAAAGTGCCACTAAAGTGACAAATAAGAAACTATATATTCTTTTCATCGTAAGAGCTCGTTTAAAAACTACTGCCAAATCATTGTACCCGCTTCGCCATAGCGCTGATTGTCACCCATACCGTGAGTCGCGGTCGGAATATCTTCTTTCGGATAGTAAACACGATACTTATCAGATGTCGCGCAAATAGTCTCCTCTGGGACGATGTAGATAACCTTTACAACAGGAGCTTTATAGTCCATCTTCTTTTGCATATTATTGGCTTTCAATTACTTACGCTTACACAAATTATAGCCGGCCAAAAATCCGGACACAAAAATCAATTATTAACACGCAAATATAATTTTTTTTTATTCTAAATACAATAGTCCACGCTTTTTTTCACGTGCTTTTTCACTTACTTATGAACAATGGTAGTGAATAGAAAGACTCGCTTTTAGATGTTCTTATCCCCTCTAGAATTCCACGATAATAAGAAATCGCTATTCCCGGAGATAACCGAATAGCCGATAAAACCACCATCCCGACGGACTGCCAAATCACTTTGGATCCGAAACAAAGCACCGCAAATAATCTCGATCCGAAAGTGTCCGCCCCATTCCGGTAAATACTTCTCCACCAAATCATTAAATTGGCCTTAGCTATGACACGAATCCGGTCGGGACTTTTTTTGAAAGCGGAACTCGAGGAGCCGGCGTCAAGATTATCTACCCCGGAATCATACAAGACCCCAAGCTTACCTCCATTGACATAAAGCTTGTACGTCATCAGTCTGTCTTCAGCATAAGGGAATTCCAAACTGTCAAGCCAAAGTTCGTCGGTAAGGCACAAGTCCTTGAAAGCCTTTTTCTTCCATAACTGGGCAGGCCCAGCACAACTCTGTGACTCGAAATAACGGGCCTCAGGAAATAAATTGTACGAGAACGACCCGTCACGTCTAACTTTGAATGCCCATTTACGACTTAGATGCGGAAAAACAAAACTCGTGACCATGGCTTTCATCTTGGCCATAAAAGCCATGTCCTGGTTTTTAAAAACATCCGCTCCGACACAATCCGCATCATTTTCTTCCAGCGCTTGGAGAAGCCTCTCCGCACTGTCAGGTGCCAGGCGGACATCATCGTCGAGCATCAGGATACAATCACTTGAGATCTCGTCATAAGGCAGTACTCTCTGGGTCATCATTCCTTTCTTCACCCACACATACTCCTCCTTTCCGACGGTAAACTCCGGGCGAGAATAACCTTCAGCAATATAGACAACCACCTTTTCGGGCTGGACAGTCTGAGAAACAATAGAGCGCAGTTCCTCGATGAACTTATCCCCGGAAGTACCAAGGGTACGTATGGCTATTGAATATGTCATCATACTCCTACACCCTATGATCCAATTGTAAAAACATATCGCACTTTTGAAGATTATCTCCAAGAGTGCCTATGACATAAGGTTGTATTCCTTTTGCCCAAAGACAATCTATCAACGAGATCTGATCCCTTCTGGAGTTCCGGATAAAAGACTCCCACCAGGCGTCCATAAGTGCCACACATTCAGGCTCAAAGTGCTTCCTTGCTATCACACTAGCCTCCAACAATCCCCAATCCTTAGGTACACCATGGGAGCGCACCACTTCAAGATGAGCTTTTAAAGATTCCTTTTTGTCTTTTTTCTGTTTCAGACAAGCCTGCACCTCATCATATACGCAATCTCTCTTCTTATGGCGGAACATCGCGACAGGGTAAGTGTCCAAACCAGCTGCCAGAGGGGTCAGATCAGAGAACACCCAGATATTGGAGTCGATGTAAACACTGTACTGATAGTCCTTGAAAATCAGATGAGGATGCATCTTGCACCACCTGTTACACAATACAGGATCTCCTTGGTATTCGTCTGGAATTATTCTCGTGACGTCGATTCGTTCCCAAACACTACCGTCGGGGATTCCTTGATCTGTCAGCACGTAATAATCAATGTTATCAGGCCTGAGCAAAGGTTCCCTCAACAAATCGTAAGACCCAAATAGAGCGGTGTACACGGCGATACGTTGTTCCCTGACATACAACGACTTCCGTTCGACTGCCTTTTGTTTGTCCAAGGCCAGATTAGCTCCTAAGCCGCGCCAAGATGTCGTTTCCTTCGCACTATTATAACCGAATGTCCGAATCCATCTTGTAACAACAGCCGAAATCACCTTTTTCCACCATGGAAGCTTGTTTGTGCTGGGATGCCTGCCCTCAGAAGAGTGAATCCTGTATTGCTCTGCCAAAGATTCCAAGCGGCAAATCTCCACAAAGGCGCCATCGGCATTAATGCCCAACCCAGTCATCTAGTCAAAACGCTTGAGCCAATTAGAAAGAAGATACCTATCCCGTATCTCCGGATCCACTGGTTCCAGAGGACAATCGATAAATTCCCTAAAGGATCTTTTATCACGATCCAGCACATAGATGTTGGATGGGTTGTAAAAGTCCGAGTCAAGGATCTCCAGATTATTAGTAATCAGTTTCTTCCCGAAAAACAAGGCTTCCATAGCCCGAAGAGACAAACCCATTTCCGGAATATTGGTATAATCCAGCAGAATGTCGGACTCTTTCATAAGATCCACCACTTTTCTGTAGGGAAGAAGCTCCTCTCTATAAAACCAAGCCCTTCCAACAAATGGTTTCGAAATCTTTAAAACCACTTCAATCCCTTCTGTCTCAAGTCTTTCCTTCAGATTCTCAAGAAAACCAGAACGGCTTTTATCCCTTCCTAGAAAAAAGGCTTTCGGATGCTTGGAAAAGCCCCGTTCCCTACTTCCAGCCGCTTCCTGGGCAAGGCAGTCAAAAAAGAACTGAGTGTTATAACTAAAACCATATTTGGCGCAATCCGACTTTGAGAAAGACCATATCTCCACATTCGGATTTATCTGGCTCTTCAAACCACTGGTTTTAACTGAGTTCCAGTACCAAAGGATAATACGCTTATCATTATGAGCCTCGCTAAGCCAATTAATAAAACCAGGTCGCGCATAGGAATCGAATACAATAATCTTGTCATCATCTTCCTTGAAAACAGGCCATGGATAGAAAAAAAAGGAAGCCCACTGGGGAATGTCACAGGAGCGTGTGGCATAAACACTCAATACATTACGGAAAGGATTCTTCTGAATTACTCCGCTGTCCCTGAACATCGGGCCGAATACCTTGGTTTTATGTAGATCGAAATAATAGATCATGATAATCCTCTCAAACAGAACCCTATGTGTGGCGGCTGGTTATATGCCGTCTGCTCAGCTGCCACACCAGCCCTGTAAACAGGGTCGTGCATAAGCGTCCTGAAGGAATAGTCTGTAGGAATATCGGAAACGAACACCCGGAGGGCATTGTTGTCCTCCCGAGCCATAATGATCTCTTCCCGCCAGTCCCCTAGGATATCGGCCTGTAGGCATGGGTTAGCCTTTGTCCCGTTTATCGACACGCAGCCTTCTGTCCTGAATATCCTTTCCATTCTCTCCCCGTCCCATGAGGTCACCTCCAGAGGGCCTCCGGCCTCCCCGTCAAGCAACTCATCATATAAATCACCGTCCCAGAATATTCTGAAATTAGTCGAAGCGCCAGGAATATCTATACTCTCGAATCCTTTGTCTGTCCTGGCGAAAGGGCCTACTTTCACTCGCTCCTCACTGCCCTCAACTTCTGAAACGCCCCAAAACTGATACCAGCCTCCCGCTCCGACATCAGCCATCATACCTCGTCCCATATCACCAGGAGAAGACTGATGGAACAATGAACGTCCGGTAACGGAGTCCAAGACCGAAAAGCCGTAGTCCAGTTTCATTGATCTTCTGAACGGATGCCGTCCTCCACATTCATGAACTGTAAAGAGATCATAACCACGGCGACGAGGACGGTAAGCCCCTAAATGCAAGGCATCTCCGTGGCCGAGAAATGTGCACCATTTGACTCTAAGACGATTACGCCTGTTCAACTTAAAACAAAGCGCACCTGTGAGAACCTCTTCTCTACCATCTCCATCAACATCGGCGACCGCACAGTTTTGGTTACCCGCACCGATATATTTCTCGTTCCCCCGATAATAGCCATCTACTCCTTTATACTCTATTCCAAGTTTCTTAACATCTAATGTGTCAAAACTATGGCAACACTTTAGATGATTATCTTCCATTGATACCGCACAAGCGCATTGGCGACCTGCCTTACTGTTCATCTTGCCCCAGTAATATCCCCGCATGAAAAAGCCATAAGGCCTCTTTCCATCCAGCCATGCCACCGCGGCAGTGTACCTCTCAGACCTGTTACCGGCATCATCCCCCCATAATTTCGAGTCTATCCTCTGATTAGGATAATAGATAGTGTCTATAGCCTGGCCATCCTCGCCTCGAAACACCGTCAGGAACTCATCCCCATCCAGGACCATTCCATTGGAATCCCTGAAATCCATAGAGTTATCCACTTCCCGGATAGCAAGGGACTCGCTTGCCTGGCTAACGAAACGGCCTTCCCCGTCTTTCGATCCCGGCGCGGTTTTCAAAATCATCTCACTTTTCCCGTCACCATCGAAATCGTAGACCAGAAACTGTGTGTAATGTGCTCCGGCCCGGATATTCACGCCTAAATCGATCGGACGAGTCCACAGGCGCCTTCCATCAAGTTTGTAAGCGTCAAGCAACACATTGCCGGTCATTCCGGGAATAATATTGTCCTTCCCGGCGCTGTCCCATTTAACTACAAGCTCGTATTCGCCGTCCCCGTCAAGATCACCAACGGACAAATCATTTATCGTGTAAGGTCCGTAAGGGCTGTCCGCAGGCTTTTCCAAAGGTATATCAAACCAATTCTCTCCGGAAGGAAAAGGACGAGCGGTCTTTGATTCTTCACCGTTCCCAGCCTTAACCATATACTCGGAGTCCATGTTGCCATCCTTGTCAAGGAAGTTGGTCTTGCCGGTTAATACAGCGATTGGTCGCCCATCACGGAACAAGGTGAATTCCAATGGTTTCCGAGCAGTGCCAAAGGTAGGATCCTCCCATTCGGAAATACGCCAGGAAAGGGACACTCCCTCAGCGACCTTCATTGCGACCAAGCCCCGATCGAGTTTCTCTAACCGGTTACGAAATGCTTTCTTATTAACAGACCGCTTAAACATTAAGAAATACTCGCCTTCAATTTCCCTTGGCTTTCATATAACGCCGCATCAACAATGGAAATGCCCTAGAAAGGAAGAAAAAGGTTTTCTCTTTCAGCGGAATAAAAGGATTATGGTAATACCGCCTCAAAGTACTCTGGGTGATTGTCTGGAACGACTTTTTCCATTCATTTTCCAGAAGGATGTCATTCTCAACGTGATATCTGGATGTAAGCAACTTGCGGTACAGTTTCGCCAGGAGCATCCCTTCCATTTCTTCACGATGGTTCCCTGTGTACAATGACAATTCGGAGAACATATCATAATAAACCGCAAGTTGAACAAGAGCCGCCTCACTAATTGCCGCATGAGACAAACTTGACGAGTACTGAGTGTACGAATATGTGGTCCGGTTCACATATGAGCACCAGTCTGTCTTCTGGAAAATACCGAAATTAAAAAACGCGTCTTCGGACACTTTATAAGGCCTAATACGACTGTCCTTAACAAGATCCCGATGGTATAACTTGTTCCATATTGTCATTCCCCAAACCGCATCCTTGGGGTTGCGGGAAAACATCCTCCTTAAACAATCAAATCCTGAAATATCTGTAACCGGAGCATCTTCCGGATAGGGCTGGCATCCGACAAATGGGTTCCCCTCTTCCGGTGTCCCGTATCTGAAATCAGCAGCCACCAAGCGTACACCATCTTTTATTCCAACAGAAAGAGTTCTAAGGGCGTCGGGATGGAGATAATCATCTGCATCAACGAAGCATATCCATTCTCCACGGGAATTGTCCAAACCAGCATTCCGGGCAGAATACGCACCTCGGTTTTTTTTATGGATGACACAAAACCTGGAATCTTCCCTGGCGAACTCGTCACATATTCTGCCGGACACGTCGGTCGAACCGTCATCGACAAGGATCACCTCAACATCGGTATAAGTCTGCCGTTTTATACAATCGAGAGTTACAGCCAAACTCCCCGAGGCATTGAATACAGGAACAATAACACTGATCATGGACGATTATCCTTCGCTTTCGAGATTGTTTTCCTGAACAGGTCCATCCACATAGAGATCACACTATCTAATGCGAACCTACCAGAATTGGCCAAGGCAGCCTTTCCCATGAGTTTGCGTTTTTCCTCATTCTCAATAAGTTCACATATTCTTTCCGCTAAAGCATCCTCATCTCCAGAGGGAACGAGAAAACCATCGGAACCATCCTTGATAATGTCTTTAGGTCCGCAAGGGCAAGCATACGAGACAACAGGCAACCCGCAACTCATAGCCTCCACTATCACCATCCCGAATCCTTCGAAAAGCGAAGAAAGGACAAATATTGAGGCGTCTGGATATCGGGCCATTATGTTGTTTGAATACCCCATTAATTTGACCGAGCCCTTCAAGCCAAAGTCAGAAATGAGACTTTCCAGCATACTCCTATCCCCACCTTCTCCCCAAATCTGAAGTTCCCACTCGGGATAGCGGTCATGGACCTTACCCCAAGCCCTGACAAGAGATGAGAAATTCTTCTGTTGGACAAGCCGCCCTGCAGTTATAACTATCTTATTTTCAAGAGTTGACGTTCTATCTGCCGTGATGCATATAGGATCTGGAATGACAGCTAAATTCTTGACTTTAGCACTCCAGTTGGTCTGCCTGTCCTCCTCGGATAGTAGGACTATCTTGTCGTAATGCGATATAAGAAGATGATAATCAATGAAATCCGCAATTCTAGCCGCCACTCTTTCGAAAAGACTCCCAGCACTCAATTTCCTATAGTCGCTGGTAAAATGGATCTCTCGTATAAATACCGGTTTTGAAGCCACCTTGATAAACGGAAGAAAGTGTTTCTCAGAGGTGCCTGTTGAGACCACCACATCAGGTTCGATAGAAGAAAGAATTTTAGCGAGTTTTATTTTATGGATCCGACGATTAAACAACATCCCTTTAAGAGAATGAAAGCGGGAACGCCAATCATCCTCGTAATAATTGACACCAAGGTCAATGAAATGCACCATCCCTGACAAATCATACGACCGCTTTCCGGAATTGTCCGCCACAATCATCCAAACGTCATTGCCAGGTATCTCTGCCAGGGCATTTGCCTTGGTGACAGTCACTGTTTGGATGCCGCCGTAATAATTGATGCTGTCTGTACAATAGACTATTCTCATTGTCCTCTTCTATGGTACTTGAAAAGAATCATAAGATACAAAAACAAGCCTGGCAACAGTCCAAACAAAGTCAAGGTTTTTCTTGGTGAATTTTTAAGCCACTTTGAATCTTTCGCAATCAAGCATTCAGCCACATAATGGACAGAGCTACGAAAACGATTGAGGGGTGTAGAGTGCCTTAAAGTCATCTCCAGACGGCGCATCTTCGCGAAACTCCATGGGCTGTCCAGGTACTGGCGGTATATATTCCTCGACATACTATCTCCCGATTGGTATTGGACAAAGCAAAAGCACTCGTTTACCACAAGAACCGGGAACCTGTCCGTGACTTGGAGAAGCATATACACTGGATTGAAATTCTTTTCTCCAGGGAAACCCACCTGAGGGGCGACCTTTTTCATAAGGTCAGTGCGCATGACTTGCTTAGTGTCGCCCCGATGGATATTCTTGGCATACAATTCCGGGAAATAACACTCTGTCATTCCCTCCGGGAAGAAACCTCCTATCGGTTCCAAGGTTTCCATGTCACAGTCCAAGCCAGTAATACCGGCAAATCGTTCGGAACCTCGTTGTTTCCAAATACTTACAATCTTCTCAACCGCCTCGGGAGGCATAGAGTCATCACTATCGACGCAGACATTCAATTCTGTTTCTATGTTCTCGTATGCTGTATTATATCCAGTGTAAAGTCCACCGTTCTCTTTATAGATGTACCTGATAGGGATAGCCTCCTCCGCAATCCATTTCCGTACCAACTCCCCGGTCCCGTCAGTGGAGCCATCATCCACCACAAGCCATTCAAAATCCTGGCAAGTTTGCGCTTTGAGACTCTCATAGACCCTAGGCAAGGTATGAGACCTGTTATATGTGGGAGTAAAAACTGTCAGGGTTTTCATTTACCAGATAAAGGTCAACATGAAAGCCGTGAAACCCACATATGCCAAAAGGGCCCAGCCGGTCTTGCGGTCCTGATCTTCCCATACTGGCATGTTAACCAACGGATATGCGATCACAATAGGATAAATGAACCAGGACAAATAGGCGAAACGATTACTGAAAGCCGAACGAATAACCATGATCCAGAACGCGTTACATAGGCAGTAAACCATACAAATGGCATTGTACCAATTGTCCTGTATTTTTCTTTTGACACAGATATACCATCCCATCAGGACCGGCATCGCACTATATAGCAGGAAATCCCATCGGAATCCTTCTCTTGAGAAAGCACTCATATCTTTGATTTGAGTGTACTGGATCATCCTGTCGTCAAAACCAAGGCTGGCGAAAAAGTTCGAAACCGCATCTCCAGCCACCAAGGACACAAGAATCGAGACAAACCAAAATGCCATCGCATAACGGAAGTCCCTTAGACCCAATATCGCAACCACTACAGCCATGATCGGCAGGGCAGTACTGCGATGTAATCCAAATGCCACAAGACAAAGAAGGGAACCCAAGATATATTTATCGCTCAGAAGAAGACTGATGGCAAGCAGGACAATGTGACAAGCCATGCCGTTTCTGATACCATTCGTGCCAAAAGAGAAAAACATGAGTGACCCGGCCACAAACAACATACCGAGAATCGGATCCTTGGGCATAAATCGGCGTACCGCAAAGAATGCGGTCATCACATAGACAAGTTCAATTATAAGGAAAAATACATTGACACTCAAACCCAACGACTTGCAGCCTGTAATCAACCACTGCCAAATCCATTCCGAGTGCCAATCCATCTTGACAGAATGAGAACCTTTCAAATCATATTCAAGGGCATAGTTAGCTGTATCTCCAAAAGCGGCTCCGCTAACGGGACGAAGCCCTAACCAGAAAGCGAAAACAATGCAGATCATTAAAGGCAGAAGCCATCCACTACCTCTCTCTTGATGACTAAAATCCGAAGAGAGAATCCTGCGAACTCCCACCCAAATACCCATCAAAACCAGAAAGGCTATATATATCGGTTCGTAATAGAAAGGATTCATTTTATTTTATCACTCTTCCAATCATGGAAACTATATTACTCCCCAGTAAACGTCTGGCAAGTCGCTTTGCCCAGACAGCCAACGCACTCTCTTTCGGTAGCCAAGATTTTGAATACCAATGAATTGTCCTAGTGTCAGGAGTCTTGCGAAGGCGACCTGTCGCATCATCAAAGGGATTGAACCAAGATTGGGGATAAACATCAACTCCAGCCACATTTTCCACACCGTGCCCGCCTTTCAGACCAGCATCCACGAGCAATTCAGTGACCATTGGAATCATAGAATAAGAGTTCCGATTGCCATTCTCATCATAAAAACTCATCTTGGCATATCTGTCAAGAATCTCACGATACAGTTCCATTCCAGGCGTAGCGGCCAACCCGAGACCAGGAGCGACAGCCATTGTTCCATTCACGCCATCGTTCTCAAAGCCCATGAACGGACCTTTCTCGATAATGTCGTCCATTGGCTTGATAACCTCCACGTCTGTGTCAAAATACAGCCCTCCTTCTTCGTAGAGTATCTTAAACCGGGCGTAATCGCTCACGAAGGCGTACAGACCTGCCTCATATGCGGCCTTGGTGTAAGGGTGGGCATCATAATCGAAGTTGGATTCGTCCCACTGCCGTATCTCATAGTCCGGCAAGTATTTCCTCCAGCTTGCTATGCATTTCTCAGCAAGCGGTGGCAAAGGATTCCCTCCGAACCAACAATAATGAATGACTTTCGGAATCATCTTAAATTATAATCAAACTGGCTATCCCTTCTGCGCAACCTACGTTATCTAGGGGCACAATCGTGATGCTTTCGCTGCCTTTAACCACGCTACGGGCGGTCGGGAAATCAGTCATTATTACCGGTTTACCCAATGCGACCGCCTCAAGCACCGTCATCGGCTGACCTTCGTAACGAGAAGGCTGGACATAAAAGTCACATGCCTTCATATATGGATAGGGATTCTCCTTCTTACCAAGGATCCGGACATATTCATCCATGCCGTTTTCTGATATCTTCTTCCTTATCAGTTCCTCATCTCCGCCGAAGCCGATCAGGTACCAACAGACATCTACTCCCCTCTCCCTGATCCTGCGGCAGATGTCCGGCACATTGTCATAATTCTTCGCATGGCAGAATCTCCCGACCGATAGCAGGTTAACCCTTCCTGGGAGTCTTGGCATCTCCTTTTCGACCTCTGCCAGGGTCTTCTCATCTGATCTGGAGCGCACATATTCGGCGGGCACCTTGTTCGGCCTCTCAACAATTCTCCCTTCAAGCGATGGGAACACACTCAGGAAGTTTCTGGTGACATCCGGGGATATAGAGACAATACTGTCATAGCCTGACCAAACCGGCAATTCAAGGGTAGTGTAAACATCCACTTTGGAATAGTCAGTATGGATCCAGGCTATCTTTTTCTTGGCTCTCACATGGTTAAGCACGTAATCGTGAGGTGTCAGATAACTAACCGCAATGTCATATTCCTTGCCAGGGTTTATGTCTGGAAGCACGGGGGATAGTTCTTTCGCTACATAAGAGAAAATGGCCGATCCGTCTTTGGGGTGATTTTTCCCGGAATAATTCCGGAACCTCCTTTTGGCCTTTATTCTGGCCAGCGCTATCCTAAAAAAGCCATCCTTCAGGACATCCTTTATCGGCCTCTCAATCTGCTTGTACTCAGGTATTTCCGGCAAGAGATTAACCTGTTTGGGAATCCATCTCATCAGCTCTCCTCTGTGACTATACACGAAGAGATCCACCTCCACATCGCTGTAGTCCAAAGACTCCAGAAGGCCGAGCAGGCTCATCTCTGCACCACCAAGTTCAAGATAATGTATTACAATAAGAATGCTCTTCTTCACAGGATTAAATCAATTGCCTAAACATGTCTCCTGAGATTCGCACCGATTAGGAACTTTCCAATAGGCAATAGCCCCAAAACAAATGATATACCGACAGAGAATAAGAATGCCGACAAAGCCACAACAAAAACCTGAAGCGGATAAAAAGCGATTCCCTTAATAAAAGGACATCCCCAGAGACAATAACGAATCACAAAGAAGTGCACCAAATACACTCCAAATGTCAAAGAAGACAAACCTGTCAATATATGATTTATCTTAGGCCAACCTTTGTCGGGTACAAGCCAAGTCACTACTTTCCAAATGAAGACGCATTGAATGACCACAAAAACTGACAGATACCAGAATATAGAGTAAAAGTCCACAGGAATAGCTTTAATCTTACATACCGCCGGTACGATATAAGCGACTAGAAGGGCAGGCAAAAGCCACCGGAATCTCACACGGTCACCATAGATTCGCAAATAGTAACCTGACAAGAAATACCCCACATACCCCGTGAAATAATACAAAATACCTGTCACAGAGGTATTTATATCCAGGACGAGACCAATTAAGGGATAGCACAGGCTTATGCACCAGAGAAGAAGATAAAATTCCAATTCACGCCGAGAAACAGAAACCAGCCATCGACTTATCACAGGAGCAAGCAAATACAATCCCGCCAAGGTATATAAGAACCAGAAAACAGGTGCGCCTTGAGCGGCAAAAAACATAGACAAGATAACTTCCCAATTAAATTCCTGCCCATTTACCAACGTATCTAGCACAACATAAAACACGCCCCAGATCAATGTCGGGATAGCGATTTTTGTGAAACGCCTTTTAAGGAATGACTTTGTGTCAGACTTGACAGGAAGAAGTAACGCTCCGGAGATCATGAAAAACAACCCGACTCCCGGAGCCGTCAAATAACTCAATGATGATAAAAAAAAACCATTCTCAACACTCCCAGGCAACGGAGAATGCATCGTCACAATCATCAAGCAGGCGAGAATTCGCATTATGTCCAAAGAATAATCGCGCATCCTGTCAAAAGGGATTAAGGTGTCAAAAGACTAAACAAATAAGCTTAAAACACGATAAGTGTTTTTTTTTACCCTATCCTTCCATAAGCCCTGACTTACAGAATCAATTATATTCTCCACATTTTTCTCTGAAAGGAACTTTGCCGTTGGATAAGGAACGCCCTCTGTAATCTCATCAATGAAACCTGAGGTTATCTCCTGTCGTATAAACGAGACTATATCTTTCTTAGGTTGCCTATACATTAACATCTGCTTGATTTGTGAGCGAAAAACATGGCACATTTCAACTTTAGTGAAGTCAGTGGCCTTGTAATACTCATATTTATCAATGGTTTCCAATTTCAGATAGTATTGCGCTTTCAAATCAGGATACAGATGCTTATTATAGTGAGAAGTCATCCCTCCAACACGATAATAATACACGATGTCTGGAATGACGCAATATTTCTTCACATGGGGGAACAGTTGCATATTGATGATAAGATCCTCACCCATCCTAAAATCAGATGGAACAACTTCAGGAAAACTAAAAAGGCTTCTCTTATATAATTTGCCCCATAAATTGACACTTAATTTATTATACCCAAAAAAGGAAATAAAATAGTCATCGAACAACTCGGGAACCGATATTTCTTTATATGTATTCTTTCCTGTTCTTTTTATCAGACCACTTCTCCCAAGGACTCTAGTCATTCTTCCCTCCACGATATCAGATCCTGTATGCTTGGCCGCTGTGTAAAGAGTTTCAATGGAATTCTCAGGGAGCCAATCATCGGCATCGACAAATGCGATATAATCACCCTTCGCATGCATAATCCCAGCAAACCTTGCTTTTCCTGGACCTTGATTATGGACTAGATTAACACAGGATACTCTACGGTCTTTTATAGAGTAACTATTTATACAGTCAAGTGTACCATCGCTTGAACCATCATTGACCAGGATAATCTCCAGGTCACGAAATGACTGGTTCAAAAGACTGTCCACACACTTGGGCAAGACTCTTTTCGCATTATAGCAAGGAACGACTACTGAAATCATTCTAATTATTTATCCTTTTCCAATTTCCCGTACGGGTCATATGACGAAATACAAGGCCAGGGCAATAATACATCAAAGACATTACTGTTTTTTCGAAAAAAGGGATGTCCTTGCAGTGCCAGTATTGTCGAGAAACCTTCTGCCTGATCACATCACAAAAACTTTTCACCTCCTTAATTTGATCAGTGCCATAGAAATAAGCTTTGCTTAATACCAGCCTTCGATACAGTTTCTCAAGCAGATAATGTTCGTATTTTACTTGGTCATCTGATAGTGACGATAATCCACTCCAATAAATAGCTATAATATCATGATAAAACAAGTACAGGTAATCTGGCCTATGCATATGAGAGCCTGGACGTTGAACCCAGAAATACATCACCTTATGCACAAGGACAGCACTCTCCGCCCTCAAAAACACTTTAAGACAATAGTCCTGATCTTGAGCCCTTTGATAATATCCCGCGAAAACCCCTTCCAAAACACTTCTCCTAAACAACTTATTCCAAACACATCCAGGGATACTCCCACGACAGAACCTTGACAACACTTCTTCTTGATCCAGAAACTCCTCGCATCCATCCAGGAATGTATCAACATCCTCGTCAAGCTTTGTGGTCTTCTTATAATCAATCATAGCCCAATCAAAACCCTGCGCCTCATTGATCGCATTATACATTGTCATGATCATATCCCTATGGATATAATCATCGCTGTCAATGAATATCATGTACTCTCCATTGGCAGCACGTTGTCCGGTGTTTCTCGCAGCCCATAGTCCCATGTTTTCCTGATGGATAACCCGCACACGCTCATCTTGATTTGCGAATTCGTCGCAAACATCACCTGATCCGTCGGTAGAGCCATCATCGACCAAAACAATATCCAAGTTACAATATGACTGATGGGCAATACTTTCCAAACAGTGCGTCAAGTATTGCCTCACATTATATACCGGGACTATGATACTAATTAACTCGCCCATCTTTTATTTACGGCTAACCTTCCACACTTTCGAACGATGCTTCAATTCATCTATAATTGTATGCAACGAAAGATGGGATTCTTTGGCCAAAAGAGAACTATATTTTGACATAATCTCTTCTTTGCCAAGGCTCTGTTTCAAATCAATGAAATAAAAGCCATGCCTTTGTCGTTTGTGTTCCGGCGGAAGTTTCATATAATCTCCATACATATACGATAGAATCTTATCAAACTCCCCGGGGACCGTAATGGAATAATTCTCAAAAGGGACCCTGACGCATTTCTCAAACCAACTTTTGGGAAAAACTTCGTTCTCAAGCGGAACACTATAATCGCCTACTTCGTCCCCTTTCAAAGACCTGATACTCTCTTCCACAGCTTCCGCCTGACATATATACCTCCTTTTGAATGGTACATATCTTATCTTTTTCACTATCTTGAAAAGTGAGGGAACGAACTCCCCATGTCGCAGATCAGAGCCTATATCCTTCCACGTCGAATTCGCGATGGATTTCCTGTATTTCCACATAGCAGAGTGGAACGCTTCAAGAGCTTTCTTGTTTTTCACCCCATCGCGACAATTGTCAAGAGGAAAAATATCAATCCAAGGGCCAATAATAAACGGAAACTGCGGATACTCCCAAATTGTACCACGTGTGGAATAAAACTTGGCAAATGGATATGGGCTTTCACCATCATGATAACAAGCTATTTTAAACCCAGCCCTAACGTGATCCCTTAGGTTGATGAATCGATCATAATCCTCTCTGCGCATAGCCACATCAATATCATCGTCCCAAGGGATAAATCCACCATGCCTGATTGCACCTATTAGTGTTCCGCACCAGGCATAATACTGAATATGGTTTTCTGAACAAAAACGATCAAATTCCTTTAATACTTTTAGTAACATCGATTGATGCTCCGAAAGATCTCCATTCATCTCAAACCCAATTTCAATTGCTCAATAAGTCCACCGAACATATCGCTCAAACCATACTTCGGTCTCCATCCCAAACTTCTCAGTTTTGACGTATCCAGTTTGATTCTGGTTGTAGGTGCATACCCCAAATCTTTTCTTAATTTATACACCACTGATCCAGAGGGATTAAAATTATCTTGGATAAAATGCGCCAAATCCTTTGCGGATATATATGTATCCTCGTTCGCGGCATTATATGCTTCTCCCGGCCTCCCATGATACAACACACACAGAATCGCATCCAAAGCGTCTTCAATCTGAATATACGGTCTTGCGGATGTGCCGTCGGTATGAAGTTCTATATCCTCACCCTTTGCCGCTCGGTGAGCGAACTGGGAGAATAAGCGCATATCATCCTCGCCCACCCATCCGGGTACCGTCTGCGTAAGTCTGACAATCTTGACGGGCACATTATATTCCGCATAATAAGCATAGCATAGACTCTCACATATCCTTTTCGCCATATTGTAAGAACTGCGAGTCTCCAATGGGTTGACATAACCCTGGATGTCCTCCGTAATAGCAGCAGAATCATCTGGCACACTACCATAAACCTCCAACGACGATAAATATACTATACTCTTGATCTTATTTTGCCAAGTATAATTCAGTAAAGAGGTTAGAGACGAAATATTATAGGACAGTGTCTCAACAGGATGATCTATGAAAAACCTTGAAGATGTAGGGCTAGCACAATGGATGATATAATCATAGTGTCTGTCCAAATGGTTCAAATACTCTTCGTTTGGCGCATAAACCCAATTTATCTTATTCTTCAGATCAGGTTCGAAAAGTGCTTCAACCTTAGCCAAATCTCTTACCGGGCAAGTCAATTCAGTGTCCTGCTCATTGACGAGCCTTCCAACAAGTGCCGATCCTATCAGACCGGTTGCTCCTGTAATGAGATAATGATTCTTCACTTAATAATCCCGATTATTTACGTCCTGCTTCTTTCGCTTCCAAGATTGCCTTGAACACACAAAAATCGATCGGTGTGGTAATCTTGATATTCTCTGTAGGGCCAATGACATTAGACAACTTATAACCATAATGATGCATCATCGTACACGAATCAATGAAATCATGGCGTCCGTCTCTTCTGGCCATTTCATGGGCTGCAAGAATGTCTTTTAGTAAGAAACTTTGAGGGGCACGGGCAACAATAGAATTCTCACGAGAAGGTATTTCCACTTCTCCACCGGCATGCCTAATAACGAATGTCTCAATAGTTGGACTACATGTGATACAACTTCCCACCTCTTGGACCTTGCTAATATTATCTGATACTGTCCGATTGGTTATTAGCGGTCTTACGCCATCGTGAATCAAAACTATATCATTCTCATCATGAGAAAAATGTTTTGCTTCTGACAAACCATTATAAATCGAGTCCTGACCTGTCACACCACCTGGTACTATACCGCGAACTTTCTTAATACCAAACCGATTGATTATCTGATGAAGATAAGTAATCCACTCCTTTATACAGGCAATCACTATACAGTCGATCTGTGGATGGCTATCGAAAATCTCTAGAGTATAAATAATAATAGGTTTACCTCTATATTCCAGAAATTGTTTTGGTAAAGCTTGATTATTCATGCGCTCGCCCCATCCTCCAGCAAATATCACAGCAATGTTCATTTCAAATCTATTAATTGAATCTACGCTTTATTCTTCTTAAGCCTCTTGAAACGGCCCTAAAAAAACATATTACAGGGAAACATTTATGACGATAAGCCTCAAAAAAAAGTTTCCCTTCAAGAGTAAAACTATTATGGCTGGCGATATAATCCAGACACTTTTCCACTTTCGGCCGGGACAGGATGCCGAGGACTTCCTGCCGTCTCCATTTGCATCCAGAAGGGGCATCACGATGGAAGGTGTTGAATTTTATTGAGTTATCAATGCCTTGATAAAAGCGTCGATAAGAGTAGCCTTCCAATCTTCCGTCCTCCAGGTTCCACCGGTCCCGGAACTCACATATTCCGTCGAAAATTGATTCATAGATCGCTATCCTATCAGGAATAAATCTGGATCTGTTGTTACCGCTATTATAAATATAGTAATGATAGAGTATTTCCGGAGATATGAACACCCTACGGGCTGAAGGATACAATTTCAGGTTAAAAAGCTCATCCTGCTGAATACGTTGTTCTCCAAAACGCGCCCCACAGCGCTCAATGAATTCTCTCCTGTAGAACTTGTTCCATACGAACCCGTTGCCGTTGGGAACAAAAAGCAACTCATCCATGAAAACGCTCTTCAGAGCGTCATTGCTTTCCAAAAGCCTTTCTTTGAATTTCGTAGTCTCGACACGGCCTGTTTCCGGATATATAAACTCATTGCCGAAAACAACCATGTCGGTGCCGTATTCCCCCATCCATCTCACATTCTTCTCGACGAGATCCAGCTCGACTTCGTCATCAACATCATAGAACCAGACAAACTCCCCGGTCGCCACATCCAGCCCCGCGTTTCGAGCAC
>JAEEGF012500676.1_pt1 | contig 25980 bp, 17 predicted proteins | sample 9134171 | NCBI WGS metagenome assembly JAEEGF01 (sample SAMN16246542, study PRJNA631951) | gut metagenome | biome: gut microbiome; feature: rumen; material: AP-attached | host: Bos | place: Iran: Karaj | collected 2018-10 | reverse complement strand
GTAGGTGACAACACTGACATCATCATTATGCGCGATGCACTTCTTCTCATCAGAAAGAAGCTTGTAAATGTAATTGCAGAGCTTGCTAACTTTGCTGATAAGTACAAGGCTCAGCCAACACTTGCATTTACTCATTTCCAGCCAGCTCAGCCTACAACAGTAGGAAAGCGTGCTACACTTTGGCTCAACGAGTTTGTTATGGATTTAGAGGATCTCGATTATGTGCTTTCTACATTAAAGCTCCTTGGTTCAAAGGGTACTACAGGTACACAGGCCAGCTTTTTAGAGCTTTTCAATGGAGACAATGAGACAATCGACAAGATTGATCCAATGATTGCTGAAAAGATGGGATTCAAGGCATGCTATCCAGTTTCTGGTCAGACATACTCACGTAAGGTAGACACAAGAGTTTGCAATATCTTAGCTGGCATTGCAGCTTCTGCTCATAAGATGTCAAACGACATTCGTCTTCTTCAGCATCTTAAGGAAGTAGAGGAGCCATTCGAAAAGAGCCAGATTGGTTCATCGGCTATGGCTTACAAGAGAAATCCTATGAGAAGCGAGCGTATCGCATCACTTTCTCGTTATGTAATGATTGATGCTCTTAATCCAGCAATCACATCAGCTACTCAGTGGTTTGAGCGTACACTTGATGATTCAGCTAACAAGCGTCTTTCTATCGCAGAGGGCTTCCTTGCAACTGATGGTGTTCTTGATCTTTGCCTTAATGTAGTAGATGGACTTGTTGTTTACGACAAGGTTATTACAAAGCGCCTTATGTCAGAGCTTCCATTTATGGCTACAGAGAACATTATGATGGATGCTGTAAAGCTTGGTGGAAACAGACAGGAGCTTCACGAGAAGATTCGTACACTTTCAATGGAAGCAGGAAAGAACGTTAAGGTTGAAGGCAAGGAGAACAATCTTCTTGAGCTTATCGCAGCAGATGACCAGTTCCCAATGGGACTTGAGGAGCTTCAGTCTACAATGGAGCCTAGCCGCTACGTAGGCCGCAGCCCACGTCAGGTAGAAGTATATCTTCGTGATGTCATTACTCCTATCCTTGATGCTAATAAGGATATTCTTGGAGTTAAGGCTGAGATAAATGTTTAAATAGAATTTAGTTTTTGCTTATAATTTATAAATCCCACCCTGATTTTCTGGGTGGGATTTTTGACTAATTGATATTATTGCAGTAATGAGAGAACACTTTCTACATTTGTGTTTGCCTGGGTTAGTATTGCTTCTCCTGCGTTGGCAAGAATCTTATCTTTAGAGTAATTAACCATCTCAGCAGCCATATCAGTATCTCGTATTCTAGATTCGGCTGCTTCTGTATTTTCAACAGTATTATCTAGATTTTTTATAGTATGCTCTAATCTATTTTGAATAGCACCAAAGTAGCTTCGAACACCACTTACTATTAAAATAGCATTTTCAAAATCTGTTATGGCGGAAGTGGCATCATTTTCGGTAAGTACGTTTGTTTTACTAATGGTAAGAGCTTCACAGTTCATTCTATAAAGAGTGATTTCCTCCTTGTTTTCCATATCCGCATCCGTACCTAAATGCAAAGTAACATTTGAGTAAGAAGAGGAAACTGGAGGTTGTTCAAGTTGAACATAGCTTGTATTTATAGTTGATATCTCAAGAGGCTGTCTTGATTTTATAGCTGTCTTTTTGAGGATATCGTCGCCGCCAACTGCAAGACCGCCAGCGGTAATAGAACCAACACCACCAAGGCTGTTGTAGGAAAGTCGACGCACAAATTCCACTGCTCCCATCTTTCCTGCTTTTATAGATATATTACTGCCACTATCAATGGCGTTAACTATGGAACTGACTGAAACACCAGTTGCAGTTTGCATTACACTCTCAAAACTTGATTCTTCGTCATCTACGAACTTTTGGAAAAGTTTATTTGCACCATCTAAAAGGGTTCCAGCATTAATATCATTAGAATCTGTTGTCAGATAGCAAGCATATGCTGTCGCTAAATATCCATGTCCATAAGGGCGATTTGCTACTGAAAATTCGCCTCCTCGACTTAGATAGCCAGATATGTAACTGTCCAGACTTCCGTCATCAGCATTATCTATATTTCTTACAACACTGGTAAGGTAGCTGTTCCAACCTGATGAAAAACCACCACCTGTGAGCTGTGCAGAACCTTCAACAAACCATTGAGTGAAATCTTCTGGTGAAGGAGAACCTTCAATTCTGCACATTCGATTTGAAAATGCAACATCCATTACACCGTGCATTACTTCATGGGCAATAGTAGATTCTAGTTTTGTAAGTTCATAATTTGGAATTTGTAAAGAAGGAAAATCTTCATTATCTACTTTCATAAGCAGAGATGAAGGTGCAAAGTTTTGAGATGCACCTTTGAATTCAGCCTGCATGTAGGCCAGTATGTTGTTTGAGCCATCAATATAATCGATGTTAAGTGTTGTGTTGTATGCTGGCTTGTTTTCAGCAGCTAGTGCTTTTACTTTACTTCCTATAGCAGTGATATTATCTACAATTTGTTCTACGGCATTTGGATAATATTCGTAGGCAATTCTATGTGCCAAATCATTTACAGCATTTTGTTGATTGTTTGCTATTTGAGTTTTTTTCAGCTTTGGAACAGTTCCATCTTTATCAAATACATGAATCTCATTAAATTTTGTGCGACTTGTAATAGAATTGATTTCTTCTTTTATTTTGTCGATTTCAGCATTTATATTTTTTCTATCACTTGCAGAGAGAGTACCATTTGCAGCCTGAACGGCAAGCTCATTTCCGCGATGAAGCATTTCGTGAACTTCTGTGAGGGCACCATCAGCGATTTGAGCAAGAGATATTCCATCAGCCCCATTAGTAGAAGACTGTTTTAATCCTCGTATCTGGCGGCGCATTTTTTCTGAAATGGATAATCCAGCAGCATCATCAGCAGAGCGGTTAATTTTATAACCGCTTGATAATTTTTCACTTTCTTTTGAAAGGGAAGAGTTTGTTATATTGTACATGCGACTAGTGTTACTAGCGCTTATATTATGCTGAATTCTCACTAACAATCTCCTGTTAAAGAAAATCAAATTACCGAACTACCTGCCACCTATAGTTTATGTCGGTATATCGTTTTTATTATTTAGTTTTTCTAGTTAATCATATGAACTGGTTGTTGCAAGGATTTTTTACTTAATATAAAATTGAGACGTTGAAAAGCCAACAAAGGTTATGTAATTTAGAATGATATAAAAAATACAAAAACTTTATTGCATTAAAGTGATAAATGATGTAAAATTTCATCTAGATTTTTTATCTGAACTACATAATCTGAAAGGAGATTAATTGTAATGAATTTTAAGAGTAGTTATTTACAGCGCGTTTATGACGGATTAGAGTCTAGAAACGCAGAGCAGAAGGAATTCCTTCAGGCAGTTAGCGAGGTTTTAGAGTCTTTAGAGCCAGTTGTTGCTGCTAATCCAAAGCTTGAGGAGCTTGGCGTTATCGAACGTATCGTTGAGCCAGAGCGTATTATCCAGTTTAGAGTTTCTTGGGTTGATGACAATGGCAAGGTTCAGGTAAACCGTGGATATAGAGTACAGTTCAATTCAGCAATTGGACCATACAAGGGAGGTCTTAGACTTCACCCTTCAGTAAATCTTTCAGTTATCAAGTTCTTAGGTTTCGAGCAGATTTTCAAGAACTCACTTACAACACTTCCTATCGGCGGTGGTAAGGGTGGTTCTGATTTTGATCCTAAGGGCAAGTCAGATATGGAAATCATGAGATTCTGTCAGTCATTCATGACAGAGCTTGCAAAGCACATCGGTGCTGATACAGACGTTCCAGCTGGTGATATCGGCGTAGGCGGACGTGAGATTGGTTATATGTACGGACAGTACAAGAGACTTCGTAACGAGTTCACAGGTGTTCTTACAGGTAAGGGACTTTCTTACGGCGGATCACTTGCTCGTACAGAGGCTACAGGATACGGCGTTTGCTACTTCACACAGGAGATGCTTAAGTCTGCAAAGGGCGAGTCTTTCCAGGGCAAGACAGTAGCGGTTTCAGGTGCAGGTAACGTTGCTATCTATGCTATCCAGAAGGCATATCAGCTTGGCGCTAAGCCAGTTACATGCTCTGATTCTACAGGTTGGATTTATGATCCAGAGGGAATCGATGTTGAGCTTCTTAAGGAAGTTAAGGAAGTTAAGAGAGCTCGTCTTTCAGAGTACGCAGCAGCTCGTCCATCAGCTGAGTACCATGAGAAGAAGAACGGTGAGCACGGCGTATGGCAGTACAAGGTAGACATCGCTCTTCCATGTGCTACACAGAACGAGCTTAACGAAGAAGATGCTAAGATGCTTATCGCTAACGGTGTTACAGCAGTAGCTGAGGGCGCTAACATGCCTTCAACTCCAGAGGCAGTAGCTGCATTCCAGGCAGCAGGCGTTCTCTTCGGACCAGCTAAGGCTGCAAACGCAGGTGGTGTTGCTACATCAGCTCTTGAGATGTCACAGAACTCTGAGAGACTTCACTGGACATTCGAGGAAGTTGATTCTAAGCTTAAGGGCATCATGGAAGGTATCTTCCACGCTTGTGATGATGCATCTAAGAAGTATGGTATGGAAGGCAACTATGTTGCTGGTGCTAACATCGCAGGCTTTGAGAAGGTTGCTGATGCAATGATCGCACAGGGCATCGCATACTAATATAATTTACGAATAAACTTAATAACTACAAGAATTGTTTTCCCCGGGACTTTTGTCCCGGGTTTTTTTGATGCTTTGAAGTGCTAGTTGGCGGAGGGGATAGTGTGTTTATCACAGGAAAAAGCTGCAGGCCAGTAATTGCGTTGATGCAATGATAAATATTGGAGATATTGAGCTGTATTTATCACAGGAAAAAGCTACAGGCCAGTAATTGCGTTGATGCAATGATAAATATTGGAGATATTGAGCTGTATTTATCACAGGAAAAAGCTGCAGGCCAGTAATTGCGTTGATGCATTGATAAATATTTATAAATTTTGGGAAATTTTATCAATGACAAAATGCATTTACTGGGATACACGGTTTTTCTGTGATAAAATCCAGTATTTTTGATATGAATTTATCAATAGAGAAATGAAAAATGTTAGTTTCTTGAAATTTCTGTGATAAATAAGGATTCCTCTTTAACAGGGAATCATTGAGGCGCACCTAATACTGTAACTAAAGCTTAATCTGGGCGAGTGCTGCCTCAGCATCAGATGCTGAGAAAGGATTATCCTTAGATTCAAATGTAAGGATTAAATTATCACCTGGAATGATTCCGTTTCTGTAGTATTGTCTGAGTTTGTAAAATGCACTTTTGGCATATTCCGTATTATTCATTATTCCCAAGTGCTCCCAGTAGTATATTTTATTTGTTAATGGATTAATAAAAGTGAAGTCGGGGTAGTACTTATTTCCGTCCAATACTAATTCACATTCATATCTGTAGGGAATAGAGCGCTTATTGAGAGCCATATCGATAAATACTTCGGATTTTGATCTAACCACATTCCCTGAAGGACATTTATATGATAGATGTTCTGGATAGTTGGGATTTTTTTTATAGTTTGTTGTTTGCCATTGTAGAATAGTAGCATCAACATCATCGTTTGACTGCAACAGCTCCATAAATTTGGTATTCTGATAAAAATCTTCAAGCGATTCCACTGTATTGTCATCATAGTCTAAAAAATATTCGTACATACGCTTTGTGTTTTTTATGCTATTTGCTTGTAGCTCAAGAAATTTCTTTTTTGCTAGTTGTATTGCGATTGATTTATTTTTCTTGGGTAAATATTCTCTAGTATTATTTGCGACAACATACCATCTATCTGAGCCATTGTTGTTATAAATTGATAATTCTCCTGCTGGAAGATTTGAGATTTCTTTTTCTAAGAGTAATAGCTTTTCATTGAGCAGGGATATTTGATTCTTATAATAGTCTCTTATAGTATTATCCTCCACTAATAATTTAATTAATAAGGGGTTTGTTTAGGAAATTAGTTTGAACCAATGCTTAGATATTTTGTAAAAAGACAAGTGATACTATAACAGGACATTTTATATCAGTCAATAATTATTATAAAATGGTAGAAAATTTACAGAGCATTACGGAACGATAACGGGATAATACACATCTTTTGGCAAGAAATTCTCGAATTTGGCAATAAAAAGTTACAAAACCTATTCAAATTCAAAAAATGCATGATACAATAACATTGCGAATTTTGGGTTATAAAGAAAATGCGTTTTTGAAATTATTGAGGTAAATGTAATGTCGAGAAAGAAGGTAGAAAGTTTATTAAAAGGTGTAGCCATAACAGGAGCCACAGTTGGTGGGGCTTCTGTACTTGGTGATGCCAATTTAGCATATGCCGCTGAGCTGGGAGAGGAGCAGGCTGCTGCAAATGCGCAAGGGGTAATCACAATAGAGATTGCACAGCAGCAACAGCAGCAGGTAATGGAGACTACAGTTCAGAGTGTTCAGGAGGAAACTACTCAGGAATCAGTAGCAGAACAGGCTAAAGAGGAGACAGAGAAGCAGCTTGAGGAAATTGATTCAGATCTTACAGCTGACAGTGAATCTGCAAGTGATTCTTCAGCAGCTCAATCTTCTGAATTAGCTTCAGAATCTACAGTTGCAAGCACTTCCATTTCCCAGGAAGATTCAAGCATTTCATCGACATCAGCATCAACTCAGGAATCTTTAATTTCAGAAAACGAAAATATATCGAGCACTTCGGTTTCAGAGGCAGAGAAGGTAGCTTCCGAGAGCAGTAGTCTTTCAATGGCTATTTCTGAGGCTGAAGAGGCTTATGAATCAGCTTCTACATCATTCTCTGAGGCAGGACTGGAGGATGAGTATTTAGAGCAGCTTATAAGAGATATTGAAAAAGCTCAGGCAGAGCTCAGAGAAGCGCAGCAGGACGCCATCAATCATCATGAGAGATTAAATCACTCTACCGCTTCAAATAACTACTATGGTTATGGCGACAAGCTGGCAAATCTTCTTATCCAGTATTCTTTCTATCAGGAGGGATACGTTGGTCAGATTCTTTACAGCGATTGGGATAGCAGCAACTATAACAATAACAGTGTTAAGGTTACCTACCTTGATGCGGCAGGCCAGACAAAGTATGCATATTTTGATTATGTAACTGTTGATAGAAATGGTGATGCTTTGGTGCCTGGTCTTACAACTGACTGGGGACAGAACGATAATGCCCACATAGTATCAGGGATTATGGTTGTTAAGAAGACAACTCAGTATAAGGACAATGCTGGAAATGTACTTACCTGGAAGTATGAAACTAACAGGGGAGCAGACGGAACAGAACAGGTAGTTTGTAGATATTATATTAATGGATATCAGGTGGCTGATGGTGTTGATGTTGTGTTAAATGAGGACAGCACATTTACACTCAGCTGGCAGACTGAGGATACAAAAGGAATCAGGGTAAATACTGGCTGCACTCACGATTATTACACTTGCGATGGTACAGTTTACAAGGATTTAAAGTGGTATTCTACCAAGGATAACAACTGGAACAATGATTTTGATGGTATTTATAGAAATACCGCAAACGATAAACTTGGAGTTGTTGTAGACCATTGGAATGGAACAGGAACATATAGCGAACTGACAGATACTAATGGAAACACTGTTAGTTTGGTTTCCAAGGATAAATATGAATACTACAACAATAAGTGGGGATGGGTTCGCCGTTATACTGCAATTTCCATTGGAGGAAAGACATATTATTATGAGTCTTCCACAATTTCGAAAAATCCAGATGGAACCTATACACTTGTGGCATATTATGATGGAAATGGTATGACATATGATGCGCAGTATATTACCTTAAAGGCAGCAACATCTGCTACTACGCAGTCAGTTAATTTCAAGCTTAATTTTGTTGCCAAGGATTTTGAGAGTAGTGATACTTATTACAATTTCCATAATGAAGCCAGAAATGGAAACTTTGGTGTTAAGGGCTATACATATTTTGGAGAGGATGCCTTCAACAAGGGAAGAGATGACTATCACGAAGCTAGAAGTGAGGTTTCTTCAGTATCACAATCATTTAGTGAAATTACATCACAGTCAACTAGCTGGTCACTTTCATTAAGTGCAAGTATAGCTGCTTCAGAGAGTGTATCTTCAGTAAGAAGTGAATCTCTTTCTGAGAGCGCTAGAGGTTCGGAAAGTGTGTCTTCAGCGAGAAGTGAATCTCTATCTGAAAGCGCAAGTGTTTCTGAGAGTGCTTCTCAGTCAAGAAGTGACTCCCTTTCGGAGTCGGCATCAAGCTCACAGTCAGCTTTCGAATCAAGATTAGAATCTGCAAGTAGTTCGGTATCAGCTAGTGGGTCGATAAGCAACTCAATCTCAGCAAGTGATAGTACTAGTGTATCAGTATCAAGTAGTACTTCAGTGAGTGAATCAGAGTCTGCGAGTGGTTCATTATCTAATAGTGAGAGTATAAGCGCAAGTGCTTCTACATCAGTATCAGAGAGTACATCAATTAGTGGTTCAGTTTCTAGAAGTGAAAGTGTTAGTACTTCAGCATCAGATAGTGCATCAACAAGCACCAGTCAGAGCGAGTCAATTAGTGTAAGCTTATCTAATTCATTAAGCTTATCAGAGAGTCAGTCAGAGTCTGTAAGTAACTCGGTATCTGGTAGTGAAAGTATTAGTGCTAGTACAAGTGTGTCTGAATCAGTAAGCACTTCAGTGAGTGGTTCTGAGTCAGTAAGTGAAAGTACATCAGTATCAAACAGTATTTTAGTGAGTGAATCAGAGTCTGCAAGTAATTCAGAATCTATAAGTGGTTCAGAGTCGATAAGTGTAAGTGAGAGTACTTATGTATCAGAGAGTGCTTCAGCAAGTGAATCGGATTCAACAAGTAGATTGATATCATTAAGTGAGAGTACAAGTGTATCTGCAAGTGATAGTAAATCAGCAAGCATTTCAGTGAGTGAATCAGAGTCAACAAGTAGTTCAGAGTCTGTAAGTAACTCGGTATCTGGTAGTGATAGTATTAGTGCTAGTACAAGTGTGTCTGAATCAGTAAGCACCTCATTGAGTGAATCAGAATCAACAAGCAGTTCATTATCAGGAAGTGAGAGTGCAAGTACATCTGCATCAGAGTCAGTAAGCAGCTCATTATCTTCAAGTGAGAGCTCAAGTATAAGTGCATCAGCTAGTGAGAGTACATCATTAAGCACAAGTGCAGCAGTATCTGAATCTGAAAGTGTAAGTACATCAGAATCTGTAAGCATGAGCATATCAGCATCTGAGAGTGAATCAGCGAGTACATCATCATCTGTAAGCCAAAGTGAATCAACAAGCACAAGCCTTTCAAATTCATTTAGCTCATCAGAGAGCCAGAGCGAGTCAGTAAGTCTTTCAGCATCAACAAGAATTAGTGAGCTAGAAAGTATTTCATTATCACAGAGCCTGAGCCAGTCAGAGTCAATAAGCTTGTCAGAGAGTGCATCTGTAAGTAGTTCAGAATCAGCAAGCAACTCAGTATCTGGAAGTGAAAGTGCAAGTACATCTGCATCAGAGTCGGAAAGCAGTTCATTGTCAGGAAGTGAGAGTACAAGTGTGAGCACATCAGATTCAGAGAGTACATCAGCTTCTGCAAGCCAAAGTGAATCAGCTAGTACTTCAACATCAGATAGTGCATCAACAAGCACCAGTCAGAGTGAATCAACAAGTACAAGCCTTTCAACTTCACTTAGCTTATCAGATAGTCAGAGTACATATGCAAGCCAGAGTGAGTCAGTAAGTCTTTCTACATCAGCAAGAATAAGTGAACTAGAGAGCATTTCACTTTCACAGAGCCTGAGCCAGTCTGAATCAATAAGCTTGTCAGAGAGTGCATCAATTAGTAGTTCAGAATCAGAAAGCACCTCGGCATCTGGAAGTGAGAGCTCAAGTATAAGTGCATCAGCTAGTGAATCAATCTCAGCTAGTGAGAGTACATCATCAAGTACAAGTGCAGCAGTATCTGAATCTGATAGTGCTAGTACATCAGCATCTGTAAGTCAGAGTGAATCAACAAGTACAAGCCTTTCAAATTCACTTAGCTTATCAGAGAGCCAGAGTACATATGAAAGCCAGAGTGAGTCATTAAGTCTCTCTGCATCAGCAAGAATAAGTGAGCTAGAAAGTATTTCATTATCACAGAGCCTAAGCCAGTCTGAGTCAATAAGCTTGTCAGAGAGTGCATCAATAAGTAGTTCAGAATCTGCAAGCACCTCGGTATCTGGAAGTGAAAGTGCAAGTACATCAGCCTCAGAGTCAGCAAGCACCTCGGTATCTGAAAGTGAAAGTGCAAGTATATCTGCATCAGAATCAGCAAGCAGCTCGGTATCTGGAAGCGAAAGTGTAAGTACATCTGCATCAGACTCAGCAAGCAGCTCGTTATCTGGAAGTGAGAGCTCAAGTATAAGTGCATCAATCTCAGCTAGTGAGAGTACATCATTAAGCACAAGTGCAGCAGTATCTGAAAGTATAAGTACATCAGCATCAGATAGTATATCAGTAAGTAGCTCAGTATCAGCAAGTGAAAGCGCAAGTACATCAGCATCTGTAAGCCAGAGTGAATCAGCTAGTACTTCCACATCAGTAAGTGCTTCATTAAGCACAAGCCAGAGTGAATCAGCTAGCGCAAGCCTTTCAAATTCACTTAGCTTATCAGAGAGCCAGAGTACATTTGAAAGTATGAGTGAGTCGGTAAGTCTCTCAGCATCAACAAGAATTAGTGAGCTAGAAAGCATTTCACTTTCATATAGTATGAGCCAGTCAGAGTCTGTAAGCTTATCAGCTAGTACATCAGTGAGTGCATCAGAGTCTGCTTCTGTCAGCGCAAGCCAGTCAGAATCAGCTTCTATGTCTACTAAGCTTAGCGAGCTTGAGAGCTTATCAGAATCAGTGAGTGCTAGTCAGTCTGTATCAGTTAGTGAGAGTGCAAGCCTAAGTGTTTCTGCAAGCATCTCAGCTAGTGAAAGCATTTCAGCTTCAGAGTCGGCTTCCACAAGTGAGAGCATTTCATACTCCCAGTCGGCATCAGTAAGACTTAGTGAGCTTGAGAGTATGTCAGCATCTGCAAGACTTAGTGAGCTAGAAAGTATGTCAGCGAGCCAGAGTGTCTCAGAATCTGTAAGCATCTCAGAATCTGCAAGCACTTCAGATTCAGCGAGCCAGAGCCTTTCAGAATCAGCTAGCACTTCAGATTCAGCAAGCCAGAGCCTTTCAGAATCTGTAAGCACCTCAGAATCAGCAAGTGCCTCAACAAGCATCAGCCAGAGTGAGTCAGCTAGTGCAGCAGCATCTTCTGCCCACTCAAATTCATCATCTGGAAATGGTGGCGGATCAGGAAGTGATTCAGGAAAATCTGCAAGCGAAACAGGCGGTGTGGCAGGTAAGGATACTGTGGAAGACTTCAATGAGGTTGTGGATGATGAGCCTGTAATTAAGGTTGTCAGATATAATGAGGTTGATACTCTAGAGAATCAGCGAGTAAGCCTTGCAGTGGTTCTCGATGATGATGCCCTTAATACTGATGAGGTAGTAGTCATCAATGATGAGGGAGCACCACTGGGAATTTCAAAAGCCGGAATGGGTGGTAGAGTTTGGTGGTATTGGATTCTTCTTATCATCAGTGCTATCACAGGTAAAGTTGCTAAGGAAAAGAAAAAAGAAACAGTGAGCTCTGTATCAGACAATTCGTAGGATTGCAGCTATAAAATTCACAGAACATTGTGGAATGTAAATTAAAAATTTTCTATAATAAGAGGGTAGTGAGGAAATTGTCTTGCTACTCTCTTTGTATTTGTAGACTATGAGGTGACAAATTATGAACAAAAAAACTAAAACAGCTCTGGAAATGCTAGTGTTTATAATTATTACGGTGATTATATCTTTATCTAGCCCTTTAAATCCTTGGCTAGGGGGCTCTTTCACTGAGATTCAGAATGAGATTCTGGACATCTCGTACTCGATTCGACAAGGATTTTTGGCATATGTGGAGCTTGATGGTCATTATGGCCCTGCATTATACGAGTTTTATGGACTGGGATACCTTCCAACAGATACAAATGTATGCCATTTTATAATGGAATTGGTACTGGTCTTTTTTACTGTTATGTTCAATTACAAGACTGCTTCTCTGTACACATCAAAGATTTTTTCATTTGCAGTTGCAGCAGTTCTTACTATATTTGAAATAGGCTCTTTTACCCACGCAGGGGCTGAGGAACTACTATATTTCATTTTCACTTTAACCGTATATCATGTGGCAAGACAGCTTAAATACGGATTTTTGTCATATCATACATACCTTTTGGCAATTGATTATGCGCTGGTATTTTTCATTCAACCGGGCTATTCACCTATATGGTTTATTATTATTCTTTTCTTTGCAATAAAATATCCATTAGAAAAGATACCTTCAAAAGACTACAAAGCCTTTTGGCGTTCAGTGGCAGAAGGGCTTATTACCGTCCTTATTCCAATGGGACTATACCTGTGCTATTTTAAGAATTCAGGGGAATTTTGGGAGAACGTGGTGATTTACACATATCATCATATGGGTTCCTTCTCGGAAAGTCTAAGGACTTTATGCTTTACACCTTGGTTTATCCTTACAATAATATTCTTGGTTGTAATTTCAATAAAAAAACTTAAGGGAGAGCATATTGCTGATTTGTGCTACTGGCTATATTTTATGGTGGTTTCATACATTGTTATCGCCCTTCAGCCAGACAATCTTCCTTCGATTGTACAGTTTTCAAAGGCACTTTATATCATTCCTTTAGCGAGTACATTTTCGCTAGTAGATAAGCTAATTGGACTGGAACCAGAAACAAAAAAGTTTTAATAATATTGATGGGAAAAAGCCATGGATAGAATCAGAATACTGCAAATTGGACAAAAGAGTTGGAAAGAAAGATTTCAGCTTTCAGATAGGGTGAAGCTGATTTTTGCCGCTGACAAGGTAGAGCTCAAAAAAGAGATTTATGAGCTTGTAGTTTTAGAGCGAAACCTTTCCGAGGAAGAGTTCAAGGCAGTTGATAGGATGTCCATGGCTTATTGTTTGTTTGCAGTAGATTCTTTTGAGCTGGACTTTAACACAAAGAAGCTTTTTACAAGAAAAATGGGAAAGATTCTTTGTGCCAATGATATCCAGAATTTTTTGGATAATGAGGTAAAGAAATACTTTCCTAAGCCTTATGGAGAGAAATTTCGCCCTGAATCTTTAGGCATTGCTCAGGGATTTAAAGGAAACATTAAATGGCAGGGCCAGTATAGTGTTAATTTAGAGGGAGAGTACGGAGAGGATTTTACTCAAATTATATTTTGGAGAGGGAATATTCCTATTGAAGCAGGTCAGGCTATAGAATTCTGGCTGGAGTACAAAAAGCAGGACGATGTGGAGATAATGTTTGTTGTAAAGCAGTTTGTATCTGGAAGTCTTGCGGATATTTGTGATAGCTGGGAGTTTAGTCAACAGGATTTGGATGAGCCTGTAATTATAGAAGGTAGGAAGGGCGCTGGAACAATCTTTTGCGAATTAAAGGCAAAGGGCAGTGGAAAGCTAAGTATCATCGGGCTTCATGACCGTATTTCAAGATGGGACGTAGGCAAATTTATGGTTGGTGGAGAAAGATACGTCACCTCCAACAGAGAGGAAATCTTTGCGTATTTTGATCCAGGTGATATGAAACCACCTCTTACTGTTTATTTTTCAGGCTATAAAACCATGGAAGGCTTTGAGGGCTACTATATGATGAAGAAAATGGGTTGCCCATTTCTTTTGATTGCAGAGCAGCGCTTCCAAGGTGGCGGTTTTTACATGGGAAATAAGGAGTATGAAAAGCTGATGGTTTCTGTGATAGAAGGGTACTTGAATCGATTGGGATTCTATTCAGACCAGCTGATTCTTTCGGGAATATCTATGGGTACAATCGGCTCGATGTATTACGGCTGCGATTTGAAACCACATGCCTTGATTCTGGGCAAGCCTTTAGCCAGTTTAGGAAATATAGCTGTAAATGAAAGATTGAAGAGACCGGGAGGATTTCCTACGTCTCTTGATTTGCTGCAATTTCACGGAGGTGGTATGGACACTGATTCCGTTGAAAATCTTAACGAACGCTTTTGGAACAAACTTAAAGAAAGTGATTTTAGTCATACCAAGTTTATAGTTTCTTACATGTATGAGGATGATTATGACGATACAGCATATGATAAGCTGCTAGAAGAATTGCATTCTACTGGTGTGCAGGTCTATGGAAAAGGCCTTCATGGACGCCATAACGACAATTCCGCAGGAATCGGCGCCTGGTTTAAGAGCCAGTACGAGCGAGTCCTGCGGGAAGATTTCAATCGTTATTAATTTCTAAAATGAATTGCAAACTGGAAGCATAGCTGATAAATCTGAACGAGTATGATTGTGTGCTATGTCATTATCACTTACGTTGAAGTACTGATATGAGTGAGTGTTTAGTGTTTCGTTAATAGTATCATCACCAGTTACATCTACGTTATAATAATTTCCGCCTATCTTTACTATATTCCAGGCGTGTTCTTCGCCATTTGCTATACCCGTAACATAATAACAGGTTATGCCCAAACGCTGACAGGCAATTTGAAAAGCTCTAGAATAGCCGGCACATACACTGTTTCCTTCCACAAGTGCAGAGTAAGCACTTTGGTGGCTGGAGTTGATTGAATTATAAGTAGATAAGTCGCAAATCATATCGTGGACTATTCGTTCTCGTTCCAATTCTGTTGGATAAGCTGCGGCCTGATTTACTATATTATCAATTGCCTGATTAAAAGCCAAAGTGGCTGATGCAAAGCTTGATTTTTTTATACAATAGTTTAATTTCAGCTGTACTACCAGATTGTGGGAATTGAATCCGTATTTATAGGAAGTGTTCACCCAAAACAGCTCTGGATGATCATTATATAAAGCATTCATGGTAACATATAAATCTGCATGAGAAAGTGGGGTGTTCAGTCTGAAAATGCCCTCATTAAAGGCAATTATGTTCTCATAAACCTGATTGTAGACCATCTGCTGAGCAGGATTCAAAGTAGCATTATAAATGTACATATCGTTACCTGCATAGGCATTAGTATTCACCTGGGTAAAGAGCATAACTACTGCGGAAAGTGAACAAATAAATGATATTCCCTTTAATATATACTCTCGAAATCTTACCATATAATCCCCTCGAAAATTGAATAGAGCTGTTCCAAAGGTACATAAAGATATTATAACGGAAGCTGTCAGATAATATATGAACAAAGTGTTAAGTACACAGAAAAATCACAGTTGTTTAACCTAATTGGAAAGAAAATTATTTGGTCACGTGCTACTATTACTCTACAGACCTTTGTACTTTGGAGGTGCCTATGAGTTTTGTAGAATTTAAGAATGTTGGAAAAATTTATAAGACTGGAGAGGTGAAGATAGAAGCCCTCCACGATGTAAATTTTGAGATTGAAGAGGGGGAGTTTTGCATTATTGTCGGAGCATCGGGGGCAGGTAAGACTACCATTCTAAATATCCTGGGAGGAATGGATACCCTTACAAGCGGAGGTGTTTACCTGGCAGACCGTGACGTATCTGGATATTCTCCTAGAGAGCTTACCAGTTATCGTAGATACGATGTAGGTTTCGTTTTCCAGTTTTACAATTTGGTTGGTAATCTAACAGCGAAAGAAAATGTGGAGCTGGCAGCTCAGATTTGTAAGGACCCTATTCAAGCTGAAGAAATTCTTGATGAAGTAGGTTTGAAAGCCAGAATGAATAATTTTCCGGCACAGCTATCAGGTGGAGAGCAACAGCGCGTTGCCATTGCCAGAGCCCTTGCAAAAAATCCAAAACTTCTTCTTTGTGACGAGCCTACAGGAGCACTTGATGATGTTACAGGTCGAGCAGTTTTAAAACTGCTACAAGACACCTGCAGAAAAGGGAAAAAGACTGTAGTTGTTATTACTCATAATCACGCTCTTACTGCTATGGCAGATAGAGTGATTACGGTAAAATCCGGTACAGTAGTAGATATGGTATGCAACCCACATCCAAAGGATGTTGAAGAAATAAATTGGTGATTTAAATGAGTAAACTTTGGCTTTCAACTCTCAGAGAAATAAAAGAGACTTTGGGGCGATATATTGCCTTGCTTATGATTATTGCCCTTGGAGTAGGCTTTTTTGCCGGCTTGAAAGTTACTGATCCTGCTATGCGTAGCTCTATGTACGAATACTTAACAGATAAGAACTTCTTTGATTTCAGGCTTATATCTTCCCTTGGTTTTGAAAAAGAGGATATTTATTATCTTCAGACGAATATTGATGAAAAAGTAGTGGAGCCATCCATAAGCTTTGACATTGTGACAAAAGTTGATGAGGTCACCTATGTCATGAAGGCCATCAGTATTCCAGAAAAAATCAATCAGATTGAAATTACAGCAGGTGCTGCACCTAAAAAGGATAATGAATGTCTGGTTGATGCAAAATTATTTGATGAATCCTTTATTGGAAAGAAAATCAAGCTTTCTGATACAAACGAAAAAGATGATTTAGAACATTTCAAATACAGTGAATACACAATTACTGGTCTTGTGAAATCCCCTTTGTATATCCAGTACGAGAGAGGTACTACCAATTTAGGCACTGGTGTTTTAGATGGTTTTATCTACATTAATCAGGCGGGCTTTGATGTAGATTATTATACCGATTGCTACGTTAAGCTAGACTATTCACCTGATTTGTATTCTGATGAATATGATGAAGTAATAGCAAAAAAGAAAGTGCCTATTCAGCAGCTTTTAGATAAGGTGGCTGAGGACAGATATGAAAGAATAGTTGGGGAGGCAAATGACAAGCTAGAGGATGCTATTAAGGAACTATCAGATAAGAAGGCAGAAGGCCAGCAGGAGCTTGATGATGCAAAGCAAGAGCTAGATGATGCAAAAAAGAAGCTTAATGCCGCAAAGAAGACTATTGCAGATTATGAAGCACAAGAGACTCAGCTAAAGGCTGCGTTAGATGAAATGCTAATAAACATCAACCAGATGAATGAGCTAAAGCAAGTGAATCCGGCTATGGTTGATGAGCAGCAGTACAATACTCTTGTGGCGAGCTATCAGCAGTACAGCGCGAATCTATACACTCTTCAATCGGGATTAGAGACAGCAAGAAAAGAGTATAAAAAGGGCCTATCGGAATATAATGATGGTTTAAAGGAGTACGAGGAAGGCAAAGAGGAGTTTGATGAGAAAATAGCAGATGCTGAAAAGGAAATAGATGATGCAAGACTAGAGATAGAAGACATAGAGGAGGCTAGCACATATCTTCTTGAACGAGATACTAATGTGGGCTATGTTTGCTTTGAAAGTGATTCCACAATTGTAGGAGCTATTGCTAACGTATTTCCGGTATTCTTCTTTCTGGTAGCAGCATTGGTTTGTATGACCACCATGAATAGAATGGTTGAAGATCAGCGTACTCAGATAGGTGTGTTAAAAGCCCTTGGCTATAGCAATGGACGAATTATGCTTAAATTCATTTCTTACTCTGGCTCGGCGGCTTTGATTGGAGCTACTGTAGGCTTTGTGGTAGGTACTATAGCATTTCCTAAGGCCATTTGGTATGCATATCAGATGATGTATAATGCTGGTGGAATCAAATATTATTACAGTCCTCTTATGTTAACTGTCAGCTTTATCGTGGCTTTTGTATGTTCAGTGGGAGTGACTGTTATTTCCTGTCGTTATGAAATGGGGGAGATGGCAGCTTCCTTGATGCGTCCAAAGGCTCCTAAGGCAGGAAAGAGAATTTTCCTAGAATACATACCATTTTTCTGGAACAGATTAAAGTTTCTACGAAAGGTCAGCCTTAGAAATATATTTAGATATAAGGGTAGACTTTTTATGATGGTCTTAGGTATAGGCGGATGCACGGCATTACTTGTAACGGGATTTGGAATTTATGATTCTATTGCGGATATTGCTGTTATCCAATATGAAGATGTTTCTTTATACGATATGGATATTACCTTAAAAGATGGTGCGGATTCTGAGGTTCAGGTTCTGAAGAATTATGGCTATGATACTACGGAATACATTCCTTATTATCATACCTCGGTTGATTTAAAGGCTGGGAAAAACTCTAAGAACATTTATCTGAACGTATATGAAGATGATGTAAATTTGGAAGGCTTCTTTGACCTTCACACAGAAGCAGGCGAACCTATTTACTTAAGTGACCTAAAGCATAATGAGGTTGTTATCAGCCACGGTCTGTGCAAAAGATTTGGAATAAAAAAGGGTGATACTATCACTTTGTCTTCAGACGATGTGGCACCTGTTGAGGTAGTTGTAAAGGCTATAAATGAAAACTTTATAAATAACTACATTTATATTACGAGAAGCGTATATCAAAGCACTATTGGAAAGCTTCCTGAAAAGAAGAATGTATATTTGAATATCAAAGAAGGTGAGGATCCCCACGAAATAGGCGCCAAGCTAATGAATGAGAAATCAGTGACAGCAGTCAACGCATCTATAGATATGCTGGAGCGTGTTGAGAATATGATGAAGAGCCTGAATATGATAATCTACATCGTTATCGGCTGCGCGATGGCACTGGCTACTGTTGTAGTTTATAATCTTACAAACATCAATATTGCAGAACGTGTTAGAGAGATAGCAACAGTAAAGGTATTGGGCTTCTATAAGGAAGAAACAAGGGCATATGTATTCAGAGAAAACATCCTGCTTGCTATAATGGGAGCAGCTATAGGTCTGGCGCTGGGCAAGCTGCTTCATACATTTGTAATGAGCGAGATAATAGTTGATTTGATTACATTTGATGTAAACATAAAGCTTTTGAGTTATATAGCCTCATTTATTCTGACCATATTATTTACATTCATAATAAACATGTTAATGGGAAAGAAGCTTGAAGAAATCAGTATGACTGAATCATTAAAGGCTGTTGAATAATATGCAGATAGGAGGGACCGAGAAATTATGCTAGACTTTAGTTGTTTACTGTGCTACAGTAAACTGAAAAGAAATTTATAGATAAGCGAGGGAAGAATCATGTCAGTAAATTATGTTAGTACAAGAGATTTGAACAAGCAGGAAATCACTGCTTCGCAGGCTATTCTTAAGGGCCTGGCAGATGACGGTGGATTGTTTGTTCCTACATCTATTCCAAAGCCGGAGGTTCCAGTTGAAGAGCTTGCAAAGATGTCATATCAGCAGGTTGCTTATGAGGTTTTAAAGCTTTTCCTTTCAGATTTTACAGAAGATGAGTTAAAGCATTGTATAAATAGTGCATACGACAGCAAGTTTGACACAGAAGAGATTGCTCCACTTGTATATGCTGATGGCGCATATTATTTGGAATTATTCCACGGTGCTACCATTGCATTCAAAGATATGGCACTTTCTATTTTGCCACATCTTATGATTACTTCCGCTCGAAAAAATAATATAAAAAATGATATCGTAATTCTTACAGCTACATCTGGTGATACAGGAAAGGCTGCTCTTGCAGGCTTCGCTGACGTAGAGGGTACCAGAATCGTTGTATTCTATCCAAAGAACGGTGTTTCTGCTATTCAGGAGCGCCAGATGGTTACACAGAAGGGTGACAATACTCATGTTGTAGGAATCAAAGGAAACTTTGATCAGGCTCAGACTGGTGTAAAGCAGATGTTCAATGACAAAGAGCTTGCTAAGGAGCTTGATGCTGCAGGTTTCCAGTTCTCATCAGCAAATTCTATCAACATAGGTCGTCTTGTTCCACAGATTGCTTACTACGTATATGCGTATTCAAAATTACTTGCAGAGGAGAAGATTACTTCAGGTCAGGAAATAAATGTAGTAGTTCCTACAGGAAACTTTGGTAATATTCTTGCTGCATATTATGCAAAGAATATGGGACTTCCTATCGCAAAGCTTGTGTGTGCATCAAACGAGAACAAGGTTCTCTATGATTTCTTCACAACAGGTGAGTATGATAAGAACCGCGAATTCATTCTTACCAATTCTCCATCAATGGACATTCTTATTTCAAGCAACCTTGAGAGACTTATCTATCACATTGCTGGAAATGATGCTAAGAAGAATAAGGAGCTTATGGAATCTCTTAAGACTACAGGAAAGTATCAGATTACTGAAGAGATGAAGGCACAGCTTGATAGCTTTTATGGTAATTATGCTTCAGAGCTTGAAACAGGCTTGGCTATCAAGGAGCTATTTGACGAGACTGGTTATATTATCGATACACACACTGGTGTAGCTTCTTGTGTTTATAATAAATACAAGAAGGAGACTGGAGATGACAAGGTAACTGTTATAGCTTCAACTGCTTCTCCATTTAAGTTTACACGTGCGGTAATGGGTGCCATCGATTCATCATACGAGAGAGAAGAGGATTTCGTTCTTGTAGATAAGCTTTCAGAGCTTGGACAGGTTGCTGTTCCAAATGCAATTGAGGAGATTCGTTCAGCAGCTGTTCGTCACGACACTGTGGTAGAGGTTGATGATATGTGCGCTGAGGTAAAGCGTTTCCTCGGCATCTAGTTTGTATTAAAGAATATAGAAAAAGTAAGAGCCTTAAGTAGATAACAAGCTCTAAGATTTCTCAAGCGAATCGTGTTAGATGAGCGGAGAAATACTTAGGCTTGTTATAGTAACTTAAGGCTCGTATTATTTAGTAGCAAACTAGAAGATGAATTGTTCCAAAGGGGTAGGCCACTGGGAAATCTACACATCTCACCTTCCCTGAAAGGACACCTTCTTCTGTGATATAAGGTGGCGAAAGCGAAATATCCTTTGAAAGCTGATTAGATGCATTTACGATAAACAATCCATTATGGAGATTCATAAAATCCTCTAATGCAGCTACGATATATTCGTTAAATTCAATGAAATCTTCTTTTGCATATCTAGATGCAAACGCGATAGCAGTTTCTCTATCACAATCAATATGTGTTATGAACTCTTCATTGCTAATTATGTTCTGAGAAATACCAAAGGTAATTGGAAATTCTTCCAACACAATTGGGGTTAGAGGAGAGAAATCCTCTCCGATAAATCTAATCAAGCTGTTAAATAATAGTTCTAAATACATTACATTTAGTTCATTTGTAGGCATATCTGCCATAGTAAAGAACTTTGAAATGATATTTTGGACAGCTTCTTGATTTTCTACATCCAGACTTAAGTCATATATTTCAGTCTCATTCTTATAATCGAAAATAATTCGCTCAAGCTCCTCATAAGAGATGACACCATTCTCTACAAGAGTTTGACCTAAAAGAACATAATCAGGAGTCTGTTTATCTAGAAGCTCAGAAACCTGAGATTCCTGCAAATAGCCTCGCTGAACAGCGATTTCTCCAAATTTTTTATCCTCACGAGTCTGAACATAAAGGCATTCATCAACCTCGTTGGCTGTCATTAATCCCTCATGGATAGCTATAGTTCCCAGCTTTATATGGGCTTCTGACAGGCGAGTCATAGCATCAAATAGTTGATCCTGAGTGACAATGCCCTTTTGCAACAGATAGTTGCCTAAGAACTGTGTATACATATACTATTTTCCTCCAAGTCGAAGCTCAATAATCTCCTGGATTTGGTTCTTCTCAAATGGCTTTTGTATAAAATCTTTTGCACCAAGCTGGATGGCTTTTTTTAGCTGCTCCTGGGTACCTACAGAAGATACAATAATAATAGTTGCATCCTCATCGAAAGACCTTATTTCTTCGAGAGCCTGAGTGCCATCTTTTTGAGGCATAACAATATCCATAAATACAAGTTCTGGTTTTTCCTTTTTGTAAACATCAACGGCTTCAGCACCATTTTTTGCTTCCAAAAATGTTGCACCTGATGAAACTTCATTTACAGCGTCAATTAATTGTTTCCTAGCAAGTACTGAATCATCGCATACCAGTATTTTCTTGTTTGTAATGTCCATAAAGCATAATCCTCCTGCTAATTAAAGAAGTCACATATTAATAATACAATATAAAATTAGCAGATTCAAACATATTTATCAGATATTTTGCGTAGATTCTATGAATTTTAGCAAAATTCCAGCTGATAATTTATGTGGTGCAAATCCATTGATTTAAATAGAAAAAAAGAGGAAGGTTGGGTATAATTATTCCATTGAGATTATATTTTTGGAGGGACAAATAATGAATATGAATTTTTTCTCAATTTTCGACGTTATTATAGGATTACTTGGTGCATATCTTGCTTTTACTGGCATCAAGGGATACAAGAATGGAGAGGTTGATCCAATGATTATCACATCTGAGGAAATTACCAGATGTGGAGATATAAAGGGCTTATCTGCTTATATCATGCCAAGAACAGCTATCTTTGGAGCATTTTGTGTTATCTTTGGCATTCAGGGTCTATTAAATGATTCTCAGTATGTTAATTTTCCAAAGGCAGTAAATATTGCATTTCTTATAGCCTTTGTTGTAGTTTGGATTTTGTTTTCAATGGCTATTCGCAAAGCAAAAAAAGATTATATTCATTAAAGAATTACTGCTCCATCACCTGGTGTTCACATTGATACCTGATAATGCAAAATGTAATTTGGTGAAGACTATAGGAGGCGTATATGAAAAAGATTTTGGTGGTTGATGACGAAGAGAAGATTCGCTCAATTATCCGCAAGTACGGTGAGTTTGAAGGCTACGAAGTATCCGAGGCCTGTGATGGTATGGATGCCATCCAAAAGGTAAAGGAAAACAGCGATTATGATGTTATTATTATGGATGTTATGATGCCTGAGCTCGACGGTTTTTCAGCCTGCAGTGAGATAAAGAAAATAAAAGATATTCCAGTTATTATGCTTTCCGCAAGAGGTGAAGAGTACGATAGGATTCACGGTTTTGAGGCGGGGGTTGATGATTATGTTGTTAAGCCATTCTCCCCAAAGGAACTTATGATGAGAGTGAATGTCGTCACTAGCAGAAGCAAGCCTGAAGCAGTATCAGCAGATATTTTTAGATACGAAGGCCTGGAGGTTAATTTTACTGCCCGTACCGTTTCAATCGATGGACAGAGAATAGAAATGTCACCAAAGGAGTACGAGCTTCTGTTTTATCTTGTGAGAAATAAAAACATAGCCCTAGAAAGAGAGCGTCTGATTACAGAGGTTTGGGGATATGATTATTATGGAGATGACAGAACCTTGGATACCCATATCAAGCTTCTTAGAAATAGCCTGGGAGATTACAGAAAGCTTCTGGTTACTTTAAGAGGCGTTGGATATAGATTTGAAGTATAGTTGGTGGAGGCGTTCTTTTGAAAAAGAATAGAATTAGTATTAAGTGGAAGACTTTTTCAATATTCCTGATTTTTACCATAGTGCTCGTTGGAGTACTATGGTTTTTTCAGATAGTCTACCTTGATGATTTTTATAAAATTATAAAACGAAATGAGACAGAACAGGTCTTAGATCACGTTGAGGAGCTTATAACCACAAGTGATGATTGTTCTGAGGAAATAGATAAGATTGCAGCCAATCACAATCTTGGAATATTCATAACAGATCAGGATGGAAATTCTATATATAATGCTGAGTACATTTCAAACTCTCAGATGTCATCAATTCCTACCTTTCTTTTCGGAGCCTTTTATGATGAGGCAATAGCCAATGGTGGTGAAGCCGTTATCGAGTACAAGGGTGGCGAAATGAAGAACAAAATGATGGAAGTCTTCAAGGCCATTATGAATGAACCAGACACCTCTGATTTAACGGAAGGGAAAATCGCATATACGATACCTCCTAAAAGAAATGAACCAGAGCAGTTTAGGCAAAACATTGGAAATGATATGGCAGAATCTGTTATCTACGTGAGAGTGGTAGATGTGGGAGATGCCAAAAATGTAATAATGATTAATTCAGTACTTACTCCTGTGGATGCCACTGTAAGTACCTTAAAGGCAGAGCTTAGAATTCTTTCTATTATTCTTATTTTTATAGCATTCATTTTGGCTTTGGCTTTATCCAGAAGTCTTTCAAAGTCTATTATCAAGATTAACGATGAGGCTAAAAAGCTGGCAGAAGGAGATTACTCGGTAAACTTTAATTCAAAGGATTATATGGAAGTTGCAGAGCTTTCGGACACTTTGAATTATGCCGCATCAGAGCTTGGCAAGGCCGATAGTTTTCAAAAGGAATTAATTGCCAATGTATCTCACGATTTGCGTACTCCACTTACAATGATAAAGGGATATGCTGAGGTAATGAGAGATATTCCTGGAGAAAATACTCCTGAAAATGTGCAGGTTATTATCGATGAGACAGAGCGTCTGTCGGGACTGGTTAATGATATGCTTGATATTTCAAAGCTGAAGGCTGGAACAATCGCTATTCAGCCCGAGGAATACAATATCACTGAAAGCATCCGCCATGTACTGGAGCGTTATAATAAGCTGAGAGAGGTAGATGGCTATACTATAGACTTTATCTATGATGATGAGGTTATCGTATATGCGGATGAGCAAAAGATGTATCAGGTGCTTTACAATCTGATTAACAATGCTATTAACTACACTGGAGAGGATAAGAAGGTTACAGTTATTCAAAAGGTACTGGATAACACTCTTAGAATAGAGGTGAAGGATACTGGTGATGGCGTAAAGCCAGAAGACATCCCTTATGTATGGGACAGATATTACAAGGATTCCTCTACTCATAAAAGAGCAATCCAGGGAACTGGACTTGGACTTTCTATCGTTAAAAATGTGTTAGAGCTCCACGGCGCCAAATACGGAGTTTTCTCCACTCAGGGGCAGGGCGCTACCTTCTGGTTTGAAATTACTATCAATCCTTTTTTAGAGGATGAGGAATAATAAAGAGCCCCAAATTTTGGGGCTCTTTATTGATAGATGTTTACTTAATTTGAACAACAACTTTTTCATCTGTCCATATGTTCGCTTCATACTCTAGTTCGATTGAAGAAGCATCTGCTGGAACAGCGTAAAGTGTTTTGAATGAGCAATTTCTTCCTGCAGACAAATTAGTATTTATAAAGTCGCCAGTTGTATCGGTTACATATTGTTGTTCACAAGTTGTATTATCTGCATAGCATTTGAAATCATAAATTGAAACGTATTTATCACTATCGCCTGTATTTTCAAATGTAAAATCAACAAGCAAATATACTAAGCCATCATCTAATTTGTATAATCCGTATTTGTCCTCGATTTGATAATCCAAAGCTGCTTCATTAACAGTAAATTTCAGGCCTTTATCTTCGAAAGAACCTCCGACTTGGACTACACTATTGTTGGTATTGTTTTCTCTATCATCAGAATTGGAATCTTCGGTAGCAGTTGTTTTTGAGGTTTCTGAAGTTGATGAAGCGTTAGAATTGTCAATTTTTGATTCTTTTTTATCATCACTTCCACCACCTGCAATACCAATAATTAGGAGTAGAACAACGATAACTGCAATTATGATTCCGATTTTACCTTTTTGCTTTTTTCTGCAGTTGGGACAGATTTTAGCATCCTTAGGAATTTCAGTTTTACAGTACTTACAAATTTTTGTTTCACTCATTTTAACCCCTCCTCTAGAAATGAGAATATTCTGATAATTTGAATTATAGTCAATATATTGAGCATAGTCAATCTATTGATAATGGTATCGTATGTATGAGGAAGAAAGAATGATTTCATACGAACCGTTTTATAAGACATTATTGTCCAAAGGAATAACTGAATATGAACTTATATATAAGAATGGATTATCAGCAAATACTATAAATCGTATGAAGCATGGTAAACCAATAACTACAACAACTCTTGATACATTATGTTTTATCTTGGAATGTAGGGTAGAAGATATTTTAATATATAAAGAAGATGAGTAAATTTAGACTTCAAA
>JAEEGF011974210.1_pt1 | contig 25994 bp, 24 predicted proteins | sample 9134171 | NCBI WGS metagenome assembly JAEEGF01 (sample SAMN16246542, study PRJNA631951) | gut metagenome | biome: gut microbiome; feature: rumen; material: AP-attached | host: Bos | place: Iran: Karaj | collected 2018-10 | reverse complement strand
TTCTTCTCCCGCCGAAACTCACGTCTAAGCAGTCGGCAAAACTCCTTTACAAAGCTTCCCTCATCTTTAAATCCATCTTTTCCGATTCCTTCAAAGCTTGTGCTTATTATCACGTAATGTTCCGACAAAATATTTGCTAAAGCTGTCAGTGTTGTCGTTTTTCCATATTGCCTTGCCCGGTTGATAGTGAAGTACTCACCGGCATCGACCATTTTTCTGATTCTGGCCACGCGATCAGAGAGATCAACCATGTAATGCTTCGACGGTATACATACAGCCGTGGTATTGAATTTCTTCATAGCGCGTCTCTCCTTTCTTTGTCGGTATGAAAGTATATTTTATTCGTACGAACTATGGTTATTATACTTAAAAAAAACTATTGTTGCAAGGTGCAATTGTTGCGATGTTTTTATTGAAGGGGTTTATTTTATACAATACCTTCAAACAAAACCTTGTTTCCAAACTCGACACGTTCGACTCGGGATTTCTTATTTTTGTTAAAGTTGAAGCTTAGCATATACCCGGTATTAAGATTCCAGTAATCCAAATAATCACGGATCTGTTTTTCACCTTCTGCGTTATATCTTTCACCACGCCATATCTTGAGTTCAATGATGTATCTTCTACCCAGATAGTGGATCACAAGATCCATGCGCCTGTGGTTTCTTGTCTGTTCTTCAATGCTGTAGGTTCCTGTTCCGTTTATGATTGCAGAAATATAGGTGATGAACCTTTCTCTGCCCTCTTCCTCAAGAAACTTTTCGTCATTCTCCCCATGAATGCGATTATGCTCTTTTATAAAATGATCCATGATCTTTGGAATATCCAGCCATCCATCTGAGTCTACGAATATCGACTTTATCTCCGAAGCCTTCTGCTTCAAAGCATCGTTTCTGTCATTTTCTCCAATAAAATGTATGTACAGCAGCATTTCAAAGATGCGGTTGGATATTGCAACGGTATTGTGGTTGTTGCAAATGAAACCATACATAAACAACTGCTGTTGTTCTTCGTCATACGGTAGCCACGCCAACACTTCACCCTTCATCAGGATGGAGCGAAGCTTGGATCTTAGAGCAGGGTAATTGGTAAGTTTCCCTGTGAGAGACTCGAAAAGCGGATTATTGCTTTCCGATAATATCAGTTTTACCGCTTCATCCACCCCAAAGACTGTCCACGCCTTTTTCAAAGTATCAAACTTCGCAGGCACCAGCTTCAGATCGATCACTTCGCAGATGCGACTTACAAGATAGGGATATCCATTTGTGTACCTTCTGATCTCTCTTGCGATGACCGCTGTGTCCATCCCGATATGATGATCTGCTTCGTATTCATCGAGCATGCCCCTGATTCCGTCTTCTGACAGACTCATGTCGATATCAAAATCTGCTGCTATATTCCATGGACTGTTTACTTTATGTTGATCTTCGTCGCGAATCTTTAATTTAAGGTGTTTCACATCGGTCACACCGGCCAATATAACAGACTTAAATGTCGCAATTCCGTCTGTGTCGCGTGATATGTATTTATCGCGAAGCTGTGCGAGAAAATCCAGAAACACCTGATTATTTGTTGCGCTGTCCACCTCATCAATGATCAGTACAATTTCTTTGTTTGAACATTCACACCATTCTGTCAGTGTATCAAACAACTCTCCCAAACGAACAATGGGTTCCCTACTGTCTTTCCATTGCTCTATAGAATTCAAGACGCCCTCCGGCATTGGATCTATTTGTTTTCTGCGGTTCCAAATAAGTCTGCAGAATTCCTGAACAAATACTTCTTCTGTTGAAAAACCGGCTTTTCCTATTCCTTGAAAGTCAATAGAGAGAACCACATATTTATCGGCCAGATCATTCTTTAGCGCTATGATAGTTGTTGTTTTTCCGTACTGCCTTGCACGATTAATAGTGAAATACTCACCGGCATCGACCATCTTTCTTATTCGACTCACCCGGTCGGAGATATCTACCATATAATGCTTGGCCGGTATACACACGGCCGTTGTATTGAATTTTTTCATGTAAACATCTCCTCTGCTTAATCTATTGTATTATTGCAGTTCCACCGTCGCGATCCTGGGCTCAAAACATTTTTTTTAAAGCAAATGTTGTTATTCCTTCTTTTTCATAATGATCCAGCTCGTATATTTCATCTTGTGTGAGGAGCAAACCTGTTGGATTTCTTCCAATAATGACAAATTGATTGGCATCATCTAAAACAATTCTCTGACGCATCTTATCATCAAGAAGAATATCGGCATTATCTATTACGAATAGCTTCCCTTTGTAATTTCTTATGGATGTTTTATACCCTTTATTGTGATCCAAATAGTTGAAGCACCGTATCCTTTTATCTTCAGATGAATATTCTTCTAAAAAGGAATATACTGCTGATTTTCCTGTTCCGGAATCACCGGTGATAAAAGTGACATTTGTTTCAAACTGCAGATCAACAACATAATTGGTATGTTTTGTTTGAATTCTGTCAAGAATGACCGGTTTAATCTTCATTCTTCCACCACTTTCTTAAATCCTCGTAATCCTTAAAAACGTGCGTTCCCGAGGAGTCAATCGCTTCCACTTCTTTCATATCAAAGGCAATCATGGGATAGTCACAATACACCTTTCCGGCTTCCAGAGAATATATCACCTCAAGTGCATTTTCTCCGCATTCAGAAATATCAAAAATCCTGTCCGGATTATATAAAATGTTCAGCGCCGTCTTACATCCCGTTGACAATTTATCAATATTAAGTCTTGTCCCATCAAAGCGGGAAGAAATATTATATTGATCTATCATCTCTGAATGGTCTATTGTACGGATAATCGCTTTTGCTTTTTCATCAAGCATCTCCGATGTATGCTTATTGAAATATACGTCATTGATTTTTATAACATCTGAGGTCTTTGGAATCGCATTTTTCTTATATATTATTATCATTATTATAAACCCGCTCCGGCAAATGAATCTTTCAAAATAGAATTGTCAAATATGTTTTTCAGCTTTTCGTCCGATGTCAGTTTCCGATCATCAAGTCCACAGATATCATCAGATTGCCTGTTTTCCCACTCACAACAACTAACAGTAAAGCAATCTCCCAATTTACCTTTGTCGGTCTCAAATCCCGTATTTCTTGTTATTTCAAACAAAAGCTTAGCTGAAATCTGTTCGCTATTAAGCTTATCTGAATAACTGGCAGCTTTCTTCATTTCAGACAGACTTGCAGCATCTCCACCATTGCATATGATACTCACAAACTCTGTTTTAAAATCAAGAAGATTTCTTCTTGATTTCTTCAGATCATCTTCCTTGGCAAACACCCAGTCTTCAAGCATTCTAAAAGATAAAAGCACAAACTCAAACGAATGGATTTTGATTACCGCCACATTGTTCTTGCCTTTGATCGAGTAATACAACCGCTGCGTTTCTCTCAAGACATCCGGGTTATCTATAGCATTGTCCATAAGGACATAATACATGTTTTCTTCATCCGACTTAAGTCTTGAAACTGCCTTACAGAGCTCTGTATTATTTTTCTTCGATTCTACTATATAATCTTTATATAGCGAAGCAAAAAGCTTTTTCCAAAAAGCAAATCCTGATCCTGTGTCTTCACACCACACATATGTGTTCAATTAAATAACTCCTTTGTGATAATCTATACATTGATAAAATATTATACTCTAAATCAGAGCGGGTTTCAAGTTACAATTATGCCTATAAAGTAACTGTCCCATATAATTACTACTCTGCGTTGCCTCTCCTAATTACTTAAAACATACCGCCCACAGGCGGCTTCGCTCTGTGGGCGGTAAGAGTTTTTGTAAGTGTACCGCCTATAAGCTTCTTCGGCTCTGTGGGCGGTAAGAGTTTTTGTAAGTGTACCGCCCATAAGCTCCTTCGGCTCTGTGGGCGGTAAGAATTTTTGTAAGTGTACCGCCTATAAGCTCCTTCGGCTCTGTGGGCGGTATGTTACAAATGAAATGCGCCGCGGCATAGCCGCGGCGTATTTCATTTGCTTAATCTATTGTATTATTACAGTTCCACCGTCGCGATCCTGGGCTCAAAACAGCATGTGGGCCTTACGCAGACTATTCTGACACCGCTTGCCCTTTGCGGGCCGACCTTTAAAAAGGTCGCAAGGACGCTGCCACGTAGTCATTGTACTTTGACGGCAGGATGAGTTTTTTGACCGTATTTAACAGGCGAAATCCCAAAGAAGACGACCTTTTGTATGCTTTGAGAATGCAGGCATCGTTTATTATCATGTAATAATGGAACAGAACTCTGCTGCATTCCATGATCTTTTCAGCAAAATCGCGGGCGGTGGAGCCTACCGTGGGCACAAAAGACAAAGAACCTGCCGCGGGTGGCGAAGCCGCGGCAGATTTGGAAATATATTCTATTCTAAACGTGCATTTTTAAGCATTTCACACCGTTCCCTCATACAGAAGCTTGTCACCTATATGCACCGGTTTGACTCCCGGTTCCTTCTTCTTATTGAAATTGAAGCTTAGCATATAGCCCGTTGTCAATCCATAATGATCCAGATACTCGCTGATCTGTTTTTCACCTTCGGTATTATATCTTTCGCCGCGCCAGATCTTAAGCTCTATGATGTATTGCTGTCCAAGATAATCGACTATCACATCGGTTCTTGTCTGGTCTCTGGTCTGTGCCTCAATATAGTAGTTTCCGGTTCCGTTAATGATCGGCTTCAGATACAGCAGAAACTGTTCTCTGCCATCCTTTTCTTTGAACTTTTCTTTAAGCGGACCATAGATTTCAGTATATGTATTGATGAACTTTTCAATGATCAACCGCATATTCAATTTCCCGTTAGAAACGAACATAGCTTTCGCAAAGTCACCTTCCCGGAAGAATATGCTGCCTTTTAATTCCTCTTCTGACAGGAACAGATTATATAGCATCGTCTCAAAAATTCTGTTTGCCACACGAACCGTATTATGATCATTCCGAATCAGACCATACATCTGCATCTGAACTATATCATCCTGCTGGGCATTCCAAGTCAATTTTGTCCCTTCCATCAGTATGCTGCGTATCGATGCTTTTAAATTGGGACTGTTGTCAAGATTCTTTGTCAGCGTTTGGAATAATGTATTGTTCTCAGCCAAAATCAGCTTTACAGCTTCATCTATACCGGCCATCGTCCAAGCAGCAGTAATATCGATTTTTAAGCTTATCTGCTCATCGATCAGCTGACAAATTCGACTTACCAGGAAAGGATAGCCATTCGTATAGTCATGGATCCGCTTTGCGAGTAACGCGGTATTCATTCCCGTGTGGTGATCACATTCATAATCTTCCAGCATTCCCTGAATACCAGGTTCTGAAAGGCTCATATCAATCGTGAAATCTGCCGCAATATTCCAAGGACTATTCTCTTTAGAGTCTTCCTCCTCACGAATCTTTGATTTCAGATGCTTAACATCAGTTACTCCGGCCAGAATGACAGACTGAAATGTTTTGACGCCTTTTGTATCTCTGTTGATGTAATTATCCCTTAGACCCGCAAGAAAATCCAGAAAAACCTGATTATTCGTTGCGGTATCAACCTCATCAATGATCAGGACGATATTTTTTTCAGATCTATAGCACCAATCAAGCAATGCATCAAACAGATCGCCCAGTTTTAGTCTACTTTGATCACTATTAAAAATAGTGTCAATCTCCTGCCTTGTCGTATCAGGAATATTCTTCTCCCGCCGAAACTCACGTCTAAGAAGTCGGCAAAACTCCTTTACAAAGCTTCCCTCATCTTTAAATCCATCTTTTCCGATTCCTTCAAAGCTTGTGCTTATTATCACGTAATGTTCCGACAAGATATTTGCTAAAGCTGTCAGTGTTGTCGTTTTTCCATATTGTCTTGCACGGTTGATAGTGAAGTACTCACCGGCATCGACCATCTTCCTGATTCTGGCCACGCGATCAGAGAGATCAACCATGTAATGCTTCGACGGTATACATACGGCCGTGGTATTGAATTTTTTCATGTAAACATCTCCTCTGCTTTGTTTACCGCAAAACGTTTACGAAGGTATTATTCACCTCACGCCATCTCGATCACGCATCTATGATGTTTAAACTTATATGCAGTATTTGAAACACCCTTATCATAGTCGATTCCGATAAGTAAAATATTGCCTTTATAGTGCTCTAGTCTGTCCGGATAACTCTGTTTTTTGATCTGGCTGATGGCGCCCCGAGCCGATTTGTCGTATTTCAGTTCGATGATCATGGCCGGTTTGTCAGGATACATGGGGGAGGGGATAAAGGCTATGTCTGCATAGCCTTTACCTGAATCCAACTCGGGAATTATTGTGTAATACTTTTGCGCTGCATAATATGCATATTGAACGGCATAGCTCAGCGCTGCCTCGTCGTTATAGGTCTTGTTGGCGGCGCGGTCGTGGGCTTTTTCAAGCAGCCTTGCGACCTCATCACCGTCCCGGTCCCATGTGGCCTTTAACAGTTTTTGCGAGATCTTGAAAGCTTCAAAGGTGTCGACCCACTCGTTTGACTTTGTGGATGTTTTGAATTCATCAAGTATCTCGCGGTTTGGTATGAATACCTCGCGCGTTGTGTCGTCGTATCCAAGATAGCCGAGATGTATCAGGAGCGAAAGAACATCATCCCGTCCATGGAACGTGGTCATGTCGTTCTGATATGTTGATGTATCTATCTGCAGGCGGCCGCCATCCATTAAAAGTGCAACCGCTTCTTTCAGGCCGTCATAGTCCATGCGTATGTATTCTGCCAGGGCCTCGTAGGTCTCGGTCTTGTTCCAGTAGTTCTCGATTTTCTTAAAAAAAACGGCGTTTACAACAGAATGAGGACTGTATATCTCATATATTTTTTTTACCACACTCTGTTTTGTTTCGGGTATAAGCTCCGACGAAGGATTGTTCGAAATGTGATATCCGTCATACCAATCCTTCATTGAAGTGTAATCCATATCTTTTTTATCGCATATACTCCTGACCTCATCGTCTGTAAATCCGACATACTCCGCCAGATTTTTAGGAGATAACATGGAATACTCATCAAACATATTCAGCGCAGAATGCCTGCCGTACTTCTTGATCGGCAGTATGCCTGTCATATATGCAAGCGCAGCATACGGTTTATCCTTAAGTAGGTCACGCAGAAAATCCAAATATGCTTTCTGACCGTTTTCGTCTTCTTTCCATGTTCGAAAAACCGCATCCCATTCATCAATTACTATTACAAACTGGCTTCCAGTTTTAGCATACACTTTGTTCATGACCATACGAAGCTTATCATTTTCGCCAAAATGCACATTCGGATACGAATTCTTCATATCTTCCGTCAGTTCTTCGGTCAAATTTTGTAGCATGTCACCGACAGAAGCGGCCCCATCCATGAAATCCGTCATAACCAATCGTATGACATCAAACTTGCCCAAATATTCATCCCATCTGATTTGTCTGGTCTCGGTAATAACAGGCTCACACTTAGCAAGTTTTCTCTCTTCAAACAGCTCTCTGCTATTCGCTTCTCTGTCATAGTAGGCGCAGATCATGTCTGCTGCCATGGTCTTTCCGAACCTTCGAGGGCGGGATACACTGACAAAGCGCTGCTGAGTATTCACCACAGTATTCAGATACTGTATCATCTCTGTCTTATCGACATATATTTCGGAATTCACAGACATCATGTAGTTCTGTTTTCCGGGATTTACGTAAATGCCCATGCCGTCCTCCTTTTTGAATTGCTATGCGGTGTGTCTTAGTACTTTGATCATCAATGAAGTATTATACTCTAAATCAGAGCGGGTTTCAAGTTACAATTATGCCTACAAAGTAACTGTCCCATATAATTACTACTCTGCGTTGCCACTCCAAATTTCTTAAAACATACCGCCCACAGGCGGCTTCGGCTCTGTGGGCGGTAAGAATTTTGGTAAGTGTACCGCCTATAAGCTCCTTCGGCTTTGTGGGCGGTATGTTACAAATGAAATGCGCCGCGGCATAGCCGCGGCGCACTTCATTTTCTTAATATATTGTATTATTGCAGTTCCACCGTCGCTATCCTGGGCTCAAAACAGCACGTGGGCCTTACGCAGACAATTCTGACACCGCTGGCCCTTTGGGGGCCGACCTTTAAAAAGGTCGCAAGGACGCTGGTGTTTCCGCCAAGGCCTAAGGGGCCTATCTGCGCTTCGTTTACGCGGCGGGTGATCTCTTTTTCCATATCGGACTGAACATCATATCTGCCGTCTGTCTGTGCCTGAAGCATCATGGAGGCGGCTTCAAAGTGAGAGCGACCGATGCCGACTGCAAGTGTGCAGGGGGTGCAGCCAAGCTGTGCGACGCTTTCTGTGGCCCAGTTTACTATCTCATCAAGCACTACCTGCGCATTGTGTTTGTGGAAGACGCGGTAGGTCTTTGCGCGGATGGCGGGGCCGCCGCCAAACATCAGAATGTGGAGGCGAATGACGTTTTCCTTGCAGGGTCTTAGGAGTATGGGCGCGGGCTCTACGCCGGCGGGATCTTCGTTTAAACCGCCGCTTTGGTCGATTCTTCTTATGTCATCTCCCATTATGCCCATGGGGCGGCCGGGAAGGGCGCGAAGGCCCTGTTTTATACCCTCTTTTATGTCGGCTAACATTTTGCCTGTTACTGCGCAGTCGGGGCCAACCTCTAAAACAAGATGGGGTATGCCTGTGTCATCGCAAAGAGGGCTTTTGTTCTTTTCCGCAACTTCTGCGTTTTCAAGCACCTGCTCAAGTACCCATTTTGCGTTTTCGTTTGTTTCGGCTGCTATAGCGCGGCGGTATGCTTCTTTTTTATCCGGCCTAAAAGTACTTCCCGCAGATACAAGTGTGTCTCTTACAAGGCTGACTATATCTTTACTCATAATTTTTTATCCTCCCTTGTAATTGATCAATAGATGCTTTTTCCGTGTGCTGCGGCTATTATGGCAGGGTATTCACATGCCTTGATAAGATGAAGCGCTTCCATACCAAGTTCGGGGAAAGCCACAACCTTTTCCTCGCTTGTCTTTGAGCCAAGGAGCGCTGTTACCGGCGGGATAACTGCGTATACCGCGTTGTATTTATCAAGTGCCTCTATTGTCTCTTTGTGGAGCGCGCCTTTGCCAAGATGGAGCTTTATGCCTGCCTTTGAAAGGGGGGCGATGCTGCTTTCTATTTCAAGCTTGTTGCTTGAGGTGGGGCCGACGCCTGCGGGGCTTACCGCAGTGTGAAAGATCACCTGGCCTTTTATATCTATTCCAAGTTCTTCTGCTCTGCCTTCTTCTATCATCTTAATCACTTTTGGAAGGACGGCATCTCTCCCGCAGAGTATATAGCCGCTGATGCTTATCTTGTCGCCTACATTTAAAGCGGCGGCAGTTTCTTCACTTATGGGGGTCGTTATGTTTATCATATTCTTGTTGTCCATTATTGTTCTTTGTTTACCGCAAATATCTTTACGGCAGTATTATTTCAATCAGCAGATCGGTATCCGTAGATCGCATGAATTAAAGGTGCTGAATGAGGTAAGAGGCGAATACTCAAATATAACAATTTGGCTTTGAGACCAAATTGTTTCATACCCTTTTCTCTTTTAAATGCTATGATATCCTTTCGCAAAGATCTGCGAAAGTTCTTCCATTCGATATCTTTCTCCTTTGAATACTTGCAATATAGCATGATCATTATCAACATCATGTTGCGGCGTGTATTTACAAGCTGTTTTTCATTATAAATCTCCGGATAACGCCCCGATACAAAGCTTTCACGATATTCAAGGGAAACTATTCTGTCTTTTATACGAGGTAAATCAAATGAATGCATGGTACTGCCCGGTCTGCTTCGGTAAATATATACGAGTTCATCAAGTACAAAAAGCTTTTCACACCGATCAAACACACTGAATATTGCTTCTACGTCTTCAAAAAATCTGCCAATGGGAAATCTCACGTTTTCCCATAATTTTCGGCTATATATTTTGTTCCAGACTGCATGATTGATTTTTCTGTCATTAACGGCGCAAAGCGCGGCCGCCCTGTCATATGCTCCTGCAATAATACTCGGTTTTTTTGAATAACCTTCCGGGACGATCAATGAATCCTCGGATTCTGTTTCAAAATACCGTCCCATAACAATATCAGCGTTTTCGTCGTATTTTTTTCTTACCATGCTCTTTATCGCATCCGGCATAAAAACATCATCCGGATCCAAAAAGGCAACTATCTCCCCTGTCATATGATCAAGGCCAATATTTCTTGCCGTGCTGACACCCGCATTTTCCTGATGAAAAACTTTTATCCTTGGGTCTGCCTCTGCATATTTGTCACAGATATTTCCCGACTCGTCCGTCGATCCATCATCTATGATCAGTATCTCAAGATTTTGATATGTCTGGTTTACAAGACTGCTTAACGCTTCATCTATATATTTGCCTACATTATAGACAGGCACTATTACACTGACAAGTGGTTCACTGTTCATTCTTATGTTCCGCTCTTATTCTTCATTTACCGCAAAAAGCTTTACAAACCCGCTTTCGTTCTTTATAACGCCGAAAGCTCTGGCGCGGTTGTAGATCCTTTTTGCCCAGTTTGTGTGGGGCTTTATTTCGTTCATCTTGTTTCCGCCGGAGCCTTTTACGACTCCGCCGCCGGTGCCCAGAATCTGGCAGGCGTCGTCATATTCTTCCTTGGTAACGGCCATGAGGGCATTTACAAACTTTACATGTGTGGGATGGATGACCGTGCGGCCGACAAAGCCGTTGGCCTTGTCAAGGATGACTTCGCGCAAAAGGCCGTCTATTTCGCCATTTACAAGTGGTTGCCTGCGCATGAGGTAGTCTTCTATGCCGTGGTGCGGAAGCTCTTCAAACATCAATTCCTTAGGTGCGCGGAAATATTCCCAGACAGGGCCGGAAATAACATAGTCGTTGTTTCGTCCGCATACGTTTATGATATCGCTAAGACATTCGCGGACGGTCATGATATCGTACAGAGAATAATCAACGCCTCTTCGAACGCCGAAAACGCTTGAAAAGTCGGTTCCGCCGACTCTTACCTGCAGTACAAGGTCGTGATATTTGTCAAGGATCTTCTTTATGCCGATAAGCTGGCTGATGCGGCTTTCCTTGTATGCGACTTCGGGGTCTTCGATGATTGGCATGCCGTAGAGAATCTCCCCAAAGCGCTCGTTAAGGTCCTTAAGGTAGGCATAGTATTCATATCCGTTTTCGGCATTGAATTTGGGGAAATTTACGCCGCAAAGGGAGCGGACCTCCTGCTTTGTGAGCTTTTCGCCAAAGGCCTTAAACTGCTCCAAATTCCTGATGCGGACAAATATCAAGGGGACTTTGTCCGCGTCAAGTGTTCCGTCATCGACAGCCGCGGTAACGGTGGATAAAAGCCTGTGCACGTTTTCCATGGCCTCGGGAACGCGCTCTTCGGGACATGCGTCTTCAAAGCAAAGCACCATGGTGGTAAGGCCGGGCATAGCGTTACTTAAGATTTTAGGAGCAAAGTCCTTGAAGCCCGGCATGTACATGGTGGCGCCGAGGCAGTACTGCAAAAGCTCTCTGTCGGTATATTTGTTAAAATGTTCCGGTTCAACCACAAATTTGAAATCCGGATTATACATGTGATGTCTCACGTTTTATTCCTTCTTTCTTTAAGAAAAGGTTCTTTTAATTAGATAGTCTCCTGAGTAAGGCTTCCCTTGGGGCTCCAGACTGCCTCGGGGTAGTATTCATCTATCATTCTCTTAACGAGTGAGCACTGCTTTGCGCGCTTTCTTGCATCATCTTCCGTGCTGTCCCACGAATGTGTAGCCGCAACAGAACCGCCTGTCTTTAAGTAGATGGGAGCAGCTATCCTTATCATTTCGGGGACCTCATAGTGACGGATAAAACCGCCTGTTGACTTGGGATTTTCGGTGTGGATGTCTATGGGGCAGCTTATGGCCTGTCTCATGGCAGCAAGCATCTGAAGCTGGATGTCACGAACGGGGTTGATGGAATCGGCGCCGATGCTCTCTAAAAGCTTTGCTGAACAGGGATTGCCATGGCCTGCATGTGCGGACACCTTAAAATGGCAGTCTGCGGGGATCTCTCCTGCCTTTCTCATTTCATTTAACGCCCACAGGCAGCCCTCGTCATAAACAAGGAAGCCGCGGCAGCCTAATCTGGCTGCTCTCTTAACATCTTCTATGGCCCTTACTATCTGCTCCTGGCCGCGGAGTCTGTATCCCATTCTTACGCCTTCTTCGGTGTGAACGGATGCGGAAGTGTCCGTGGTGGCACGGGGGCCTATGGCAAGTATAAGATCGGTCTCATATTTGTGCGCCAGGTCGACCATTTTTCCTATCTCTTCGTCTGTAAGGCGCATGATGCCCTGTGTCTGTGTTACGCGGTGAAGGTAGAGGCCGTAGCTGTCCATTGCCTCTAAGAGCGCCTGCATTACCTTGGGGCCCTGAATGCCGGGAACTTCGAACCTGTACTGTCCGCCGTCCGCAAAACGCTTTGCAGAGGTGGGAAGGTCGTATGCGTCTCCCCCGGGGAGCCCGAGGCTTTTTAAAAATTCTCTGGTCTTATCCATGCTGTTCATATGTATTTCCTTTCTGCGGCTTAGCCGTGGTCAATATTTATTTGTTTAAGTCATCTATGAGCGAATCTATTGCCTGCCTGTGGTCAAATATTATGGGCGGGAGCTTGCGGGCAAGGCCTTTGTGTATGCGGCAGTCTATAAAGGCAGCATGGCCGCATGCTGAAAGCTCTTTTACGGCCTCTATAAGCTCCTGCTTTGTTGTAACGGGCTTTCCTACCGTTCTGTAGCCGCAGCCTTCAGCCACTTTTGTAAAGTCCACAAGGTGCCCTGCAGAGGGCTGGCCTCCTACCGATTCGTGTACTCCGTTGTTTAAGATTACGTGGAGGAAGTTGGGGGCGGATACTTTGCTTACCATGGTCATTGCGCCCATGTGCATTATGGCTGCGGAATCTCCGTCAAGCGCAACGACATGCCTTTCGGGCTTTGCCAAAGCGATACCTAAAGCCACAGACGATGCATGCCCCATGCTGCCGACATTTAAAAAGTCGTGTGCTTTGCTTTCTCCCCGCCTTTCGCGAAGGAAGAAAAGCTCTCTTGTTGCTCTTCCCGTTGTTGCGGAATATATGGTGTCCGCCGGCATGTTTTCCAGGATAGTCTCTATGGCTTCTTCCCTGCTCATGGGGTAGACACTGTCAACATTGTTTGGCTTGTCGGGGTCCGCCATGATGCCCTTTGGAGCTATAAGCCCGTAGGGCTGCCTGTTTTCTTTGCAGAAGATAAGAGCCTTTTCTATTGCTACCCTAAATTCCTCATCCGAATCACTTAAGATGCTGTATGGGATATGCATGATATCAAGAAGGGAAGGCGTTATCTCACCCTGCAGGTGGTGCTGGGGGTGATTGGGCTCTGTATCTCCCTGACCTCTCCAGCCTATGAGCAAAAGCATGGGGATGGCATATACATTTTTGTCCGCAAGGCTTGCAAGGGGGTTTACTGCATTGCCCTCGCCGCTGTTTTGCATGTAGACAAGGGGAATGTGCTTTGTTGCTATGTAATGTCCTGCTGCAAGGGCAACGGCATTGCCTTCGTTTGCGGTGATGACGGTCTTATCTGCATGGTTTGCAAGCGCATAGTTGCAAAAGCCGTTTAAGTAGCTGTCGGGCACGCCCGCAAAAAGATCCACACCGCCCCTTAAAAGGACTTCAAATACTTTTTTCTGATCCAGCATCTATTTCTTTTCTCCATTTTTCGTGGTTGCCCCTTTATAAAGCGTGAAGTATTCGGGGCTGTCGGCCTTTGTTACTTTCCATGCTTCGTCAAATGCTTCAAGTACCTCCGCGGGGAGCGGGCCGGCTTTTACCGCATTCATATTTTGAACAAGGTGACTTAGCTTTGATGCGCCTATTATTATGGCATCGCCCCTTTCACCGTTAAGCATGGAATGATTTGCAAGCCACCTGTAGGTCGCCTCTATGGTGCTGATACCGCTACCTTCGGCCGCTTTTTTAATTATGTCAACGCCCTCAAAAAAGCTCTTTTTCCAGTATCTTCCCTGATAGTTGGGGCGGTGCGTAAAACGGCCGTCCGTGGGGGCGTCTTCGAACTTAGTATATCTGCCCGATAAGAGGCCGCCGCATATGGGATTGTATGCGGAAAAGCGCATATTAAAGGCGTCAAGGCAGGCGTTTAACTCTGTTTCAGCCTTTCTGGTAAGCGGGTTATATATGCCTTCATACACTGTAGGCAGGACCCAGCCGTGCTTGTCGCAGATGTGATATACGTCCGCTACCATCCATGCGGGGAAGTTTGAAAGGCCGAGCTCTTTAAATTTTCCCTGATCGTGCATGTCTGCCATGGCGGAAAGCACGCTTTCTACGGGGGTTGCAGGGTCCGGGAAATGAAGGAAGACTGTGTCTACGCTTTTTAATTTCAGCCGCGTGAGAGATTCGTTAAGCTGCATATATGCGGCCGCCCCATCAAGTTTCCCTGTTATGCGGGGGTTCACCTTTGTTGCCACCTTATAGGGGCAGTCAAGCGTAGGCAAAACTTCGCCAAGGAGCCTTTCGCAGTTGCCGTCGTTATATACATAGGCGGTATCCAGCTCTGTATAACCTTCGCCAAGGAAGGCATTTATAAATTCACCTACCTGCGGAGAAAAGACTGATTCTCCAAAGGTCATGGTGCCAAGGATAAGACTTATATTCTTTTTGTCCATGATCGTTCTCTCTTTATAATCCGCTGACGATATCTTCTGCCTTTGAATCTTTTTTGCAGACGTTTTCAAATACTTTCTCACTGACAGAGCTTTCCACTCCGGCATAGCTCATCAGGTCATCATATCTGCTTTTGAATTCCGCATCTGTAAGAGGATTTTCAGGTTCTCCCTTGGGGAAATCCACGCGGTCTGTAAAGGAACCTTCCTTTGTCTTGATGGTCACTACCGCTGCCTGAACACCCGGGAAAACTGCACTGAGATCCTTATCGGCAAATACTTTTACCTTCTTTGTAAGGTCAAGTATCTCATCATCCCTGACTGTTTTTTCGGCAAATTCCGCAAGACCTGCTTTTCCATATATAAGGCCTGCTGCAGTAGAATATGGGATACTCATCTTCGCGCTGTAGCTTCCCGGAATATCTGTGTGATCATGCCCTGATACGGCAAGGTCATAGGTGCGTACTTCTATCTCTTCCACATCACAAGGCTTTACTTTATCCCTAAGGCGTATAGCCGCCTCCACAGCCGGATGGGTATATCTGCAGGATGCATAGGGCTTGGTATAGGATTTCATTATGGCATATGTGCCGTTGAGCATAACAGGCTTTAGTTCTACATCCTCTTTGCCTGTCATCATCTTAAGGAAACCTCTGCCTCCAAGGGGGTCTGCATGGCCTTTAAAGCCTGCTTTGGCAAGCTGCAGGGCGGTGAGTGATAAAAGCGAGGTCTTGGCAACGTTATAGGGCTTAAGCTCGCTGCCGTCATCAAGCACTTTAAGCATTCCGCTTGCCGCAACGCAGCAGCAAGCAAATGCCTGGAAGCGCTCTTCTTCTGTAAAGCCCAGCATATATGCTGCCGCCAGGGTCGCGCCGAGGGTTCCGCAGGTTCCTGTTGCGTGGTAGCCCATGGCCTTGTGCCCGGGCTGGATGGAAACAGCCATGGTATAGGATGCTTCGTAGCCTACTATAGCGGCTTTTAATACTTCTTCTACTGTCTTGCCGTGGCGCTGCGCTAAGGGGAGAAGCAGGCTGAAAATGGGCGAACCTAAGTGGATGATCCCGCTGTTTGTACCGTCATCAAAGTCGAGGGCATGGCCGTTAAGGCCGTTAAGAAAAACAGCTTCTTTTAAAGCCAGGTCTTTTCCCGTACCTATTGCGCGAAACTTTCCTTCTTCGGGCAGAGCGAAGGCAAAGTATTTATCCAGCTTTTCTTTTTGAAACGCTGCGCCTGCGCATGTTACGGCAAGGTAATCTAAAAGGCTCTGCCTTGCCCTTTCGATCACCTTAAGAGGCATCTCTTTCTTCCAAACACTGTCAACAGCGTTTAAAAACTCAATCGATCTATTCATTACCGGCTCCGTATAATTCTTCCAGTTTTATAGCCGCCTGCTTAATTGTAAAACCTTTTTCGCCAAGCTCGTCGTGCATACTTTTTCTATTTTGCAGGCCGGATATTTCAGCCAGCTTTTCGGCCCAGGCATTTGCCGGCTCATCAAGGCTTAAAAATGACACAAGGTCTGTAGCGGCAGCCTCGGCAGGCACATTAGTCGATGCCAGAACGGGCAGCCCCGTAGCCTGAGCTTCCATGGCAACGGTGCCAAATCCTTCCCATAATGAAGGGAATAGCAGGACATCCATAACATTCATAAGATCATTGATGTCATTTCTTTGGCCAAGTATCTTTACATTTGGATCCAGTGAAAGCTCACCGATCTGCTGTCTGATCTTTTGCTCATCAGGGCCTCCGCCGATTATCCATAATTCCGAGTCGGGATGTACCTTAAAAAACTCAGCATATACTTTAAGAGAAAAGCTTTGGTTCTTTTGAGCCGACAGCCTTCCTATCTGGCCGATGACAACTTTGCCATCCGGAATATTCATTTGCTTTCTAAGCTCTGCCCGTCTTTCGGCTGAATAATAGAACACTTCCGGATCGACCGCATTATTGATCTGATGATATTTTTCGGATCTTATGCCTTTTTTGCCAAACAGGCACTCACCCGCTTTTTCGGAGCAGGCAAAAAGAAGGTCCGCATTTTTAGTGATATACGGCTGAAAAACCTTATGGCTAAGCAGCTTGACCTTACTTATTCTGGTGCTGTACTCATTATGCGAATGCGATATGATCTTTGATATATTATTCTTTTTGCAGACTCTTATAATGGGCACATTTGCGCCGACGCTTAAAGTGTTGATATGTACGGCGTCATAGTGTTTCTTTTTAAGGACGGTGTCTATTCCTTTGATCATTTTCATATGATCGGTCTTTTTATTCTTTTTTACGGCATTCAATACATAAAACTTTGAATCGGCAAACACCGGGTCATCCGCGCATAAAGCCATGGCATTTTCTCTGATAAAAAGAAAATCAAAATGCACTTTTTCGTGGTCGATGTTTTTGTAAAACTGATAAAGAAAGCCGGCTACACCGTTAAAATTTTTTCCGCCAACAATGATCTGTAAAACCTTAATCGGCTTCATTGCCCTTATCCCCTTTTTTTCTGGTTTTTCTGAGTACTTTTTCGGTCAGGTCAAAAACCGGATACCCTAGCTTTAAAAGCCTTGCCTTGTTCTTTTCGTTCTTTTTCATGAACGGCCTTACAGTCTTGTAATTTTTTTTGATATATGAAATATTTCTGCGGATCACAGACTTGTCTTTCGACCCGCTCTCGGAAAAGATCACAAGCTCGGTAATGTAATTCTTTATTTTACGGTACCTTAATTGATCCGAATCCGGCAAGGTATCAAGCAGGCTGCTGTCAAGATACTCGTAATTGGGAATCCTTTGAGTTCTTTTATGAACCAGACTTCCCTCATTATTGACATAAAAATAGCCATAGTAATCGACTAACCTGATTCTAAAACGATTGTTGAAGCAAAGCTGAAGGATAAAACCCCAATCCTCCATAAATCTTAATGACTCATCCAACCGCATATCCCCTACAACTGTTTTCTTTACCATTACCCCGGGCAAAAATCCTTTAATGGTCCCACACAGCAACAGTTTATACAGTTCGTCCGAATCCATTTCACGTTCAGAGATGTTTTTTGGCCTGCGTGACAGTTCTTTGCCCTCTGTGTCAACTTTGATAAGTCCTGTCAACACCATCGAAATATCACCGGTGAAATACTGTAATCTTTTCTCACAAAAATCCGGGAGAACATAATCGTCCGAATCTACAAAAGCAATATAATCCCCTTTGGCAATATCTAGCCCGACATTTCTTGTCGCGGCCGGGCCCCTGTTTTCCTGATGAACAACTACGATGCGAGGATCCTGTTCTTTGCGGGTATCGAGAATTTTTCCCGTATCATCAGCCGAGCCGTCATCTATAAGTATTATTTCAATATTTGTATATGTCTGAGCAAGAATACTGTCTAAGCATTTGTTAATATACCCTGCGGCATTATAGCAGGGAACTATTATCGAGATCAGCGAATCTTCTTTTTGGATCATAATTAACCCCTTATCGTCTTCCTATAAATACCTTTAAGCGCGTCCTGCAAAACAGTTCACTTAGCGCAAAAAGGATGAGCACTGAAAGAATGTAGATAAATATGACACGCAGTGCAAAAATACCTGTCACCCTGTTGACAACAAAACGAGACAGTCTTATTGCCGGATGACTTATGCATATAAAGATCATCGCATTGGTGCTTATGCGTTCGATAAAGCGCATAAAAAGGATGTCGGTCTTAATTACACCCACGACCAGTCTGGCAATGATCAAATATATGGCTGATGCCAGGGCGGCATTAAAATATGCAAGGGGCCATATTCCCCATTGTCCCGCCCTCATATTGGTACGTGAGTTTGTTAATATCAAAAATATATTAAGTGCGATCAGAAGGATCAGACACAGGTAAAACAAGATAGCACTTCTCTTTCTGAAGCTGATCACCGCGTCATAGAATCCATGGTCTTTCATTAAGCGGCCTGTGTGGAAGAAGAGCAATGACACAAAAGCTACATTGATGCCCCACGGCAATCTGTATTCTATGAGCCCCGAAATCGCATATCCAAAACAACCAAGAATAATGATGGTTACCGATAACGCATATTTGTTCTTGATCTTATAGGCGAGCAAATTGTAACCTGCCGATGCAATAAACATAACGGGTAGAAACCATAACGCGCTCTCTATGGCCAGACCGTCTGTCGGGAAAAAGAGAAATGACATCCCTGTCGGAAGCATTTGACTGAGATCATGATGCCTTATGATCATATAACCATTATAGATAAGCCAGTATGCTGCCCCAAAGGAAACATATGGTATCAGCAAAGCTTTCGCGCGTTTAACGGTAGCCTTCTTTATATCGCCCTGCCTGTAAAGCAGACCGGATACAACGAAAAAAAGCGGCATCAGGAAAGCATGCAAGTAGTAGTTCAATATCTCTTCATTAATATGCATATGACCTAGGACTACCAATAAAATGCCAAAGCCTTTTACAATGTCAAGATCCGGGATTCTGCTTTTAGACATTTTCAAATCTCACTTTCAAAATATGTTCACTGCTTTGGATGTTCATCAAGCATTTCCTTTATCACGCCTGTAAGAAGTGTGCTGGAAATACCGTCCGTATGGGGCAGGTAGACGATCTCAACGCCCAGAGGCCTGAACTGCTCCTCAAAGCGGTTCCACGCATCCGTGCCTTTCCAGTCGTCCCCCACAAACATTTTGTCGAAATGGTATTTTTCCCATGCACCGACTTTATTTTTGTCCGGCTGAGGCACCACCTTGTCCACATACTTAAGCGCGCCTATTATGGCTGCGCGTTCTTCGTAAGGGATGACCGGCGTCTTGTTTTTATCATGCTTTACCAGCTCATCCGTGCTGACTCCGACAATTAAATAATCGCATTGTTCTTTTGCCCTGCGTATCAAATTCAGGTGGCCGATATGAAACATATCATAGACCCCTGTGGTATAACCTATAACCATTAAAGCTCCATTTCCGAGCTGCGGATAAGGGCCGCAGGCTCTTTTTTTAAGTTGCACTCTTTGAGCGCCTCTTAAATATTTGTTTTACAAAACGGAGTGTCATCCGATAACTCTCATTTTTTGTAACGACTGCAATAAGCAAACAGATCAGTATTCCTGCTCCGGTCTGAACGAGCAATAGAAAGATCGGCTCCATCTCAATAAAAGAGATGGGATATATGCATGCTCCCATAATGAACGCCGGGATCAGATTTGTGATAAAGTCTTTTGCCTGCGCCCTGTAACCATAGTTTAAGATCTTCCTGTTTGGAGCAATGTTGATTATCATGGAGATAAAATAAACGAACACCAAACTGAAGGCGATCCAGAACACTCCGAAATGCATGCTTATAAGAAGCAGTGCAAGGCCTATGGACTTCTTAATTATGTCCAGTTGTAAAAGCAGACCGCTGTTTCCGCTTGCCCTGACAACGCAGTTATTGATAAACTGATTCGGTCTGAACAGGTTTGCAAGGCATCCGATCTGAAGGTAGATAACACACGGCAGCCACTTTTCCGTAAGCAGCAAGATCACCAGTGGTTTTGCCACAACCGCAAGCCCAACCATCATAGGCGAAATAATGAAAGTGCTTGTCATTATCATTTTCCGGGTAATATCCCTCATCTGCTCCTGATCATCGCGGCTTTGAGACAAAGCAGGAAAAAGTACCGAGCTAACAGTAGGCTCTATAAGGCGCATTCCGAATGAAGGGAAACGATAACCTCTTTCATAGTAAGCAAGGTCGGTACTGGAGTATTTTTTTCCTATTATCAGATTTCTGAGTCTGCTGTAGAATGTATCTATGAGCCCGACTATAAGGATCTTCCAGCCGTAATCGTAAATGACTTTTAGCCTTGTCCATGAGAATTCTTTTGTAGGGCGCCACCCTACTATAAACCATAGGCAGACTGTGTCTATAAAAACGTTGCCTAAATACTGCTCGATAAGCGCCCATGTTCCAAAACCGGCATAGGCCATTATGACGGCTATAATGCCTGAAACGATCGTTCCTATCAACGTGGCATAGAAAAATTTTTTAAACCACATATGTTTTTGTACATATGCATGCTGCACGGAGTTGATCGAAGCTATCGGTATTCTTAAGGCCATTACGCGAATAACCGGTGTAAGCAATTCGTTATCGTAAAAATCGGCTATAAGCGGAGCACACAAGAATACGGCCAGATACAGAACTACCGCAATGCACAACCCAAAATAAAAGCATGTGGAAAAATCTACGCTGTCTGATTTTTTATTTACAACAAGAGAATTACCGAATCCGTATGTGACGAACACATCACATATCGCAATAAACACTGTAACAAGCGCTATAACTCCATATTCCTCAGGCATCAGTATACGTGCCAAGAGGATCTGTATTATAAAGTTGATTCCCTGCGCCCCGGCTCTTTCGGCAAATTTATATACCAGACCGGATGCAGTCTTCCTCTTTATATCGGTACTCATTTATTGCTTTCCTTCTGTCTATTTTTCCGTTAAAGGTCCTGGGTATTTCATTGACCTTTTCGAAGAACTTGGGTATCTTATAGCCTTCGAGCTTTGATTCCAAATACTTTGTCAAGTCTTCAATATTTAAGTCGCAGTTATCTTTCATGCATACCAGAAGCTTGACGCATACTCCCATTTGAGGATCCTTATAGGGTATGCATACACACTCTGAAATACCTTCATAACGAAGCGCTACGTCTTCCACTTCAGTCGGCGCCACCTTAAGGCCTCCGACATTGATAACGTCATCGCGTCGTCCGACTAAAAACAGATAACCGTCCTTATCGATATAGCCAAGATCCGTCATATATATGACGCCGTCGACTATAGTTTTTGCCGTGAGCTCGGGTTCGCCCCAGTAACCTGCCGTTACCGTGTTGCTTCTTATGGCAATTATGCCGGGATCCTCTTTTGAAGCACCCGGCTTTGGCTCATAATCCTCGTCAACGATGAATACGTCGACTCCGGGATTGGGCCTTCCCACACATGTTCCGTCCCCTTTAACTGCATTGTAATCGATATATACCACGGCTCCGACCTCGGAACCGCCGTATGCGTCAAACTTACGAACGTGCGGCAAGAGAGATATGAGTTTTTCTTTATCCCCGCCTGGCAGAGCCGCTGAACTCGAATAGAGGAAATCCAGCTGCTCGTCATATTTTGCAAGTTCTTTTCCGGCAAGTGTCAGGATATAATGGACCGCAGCAGGCGGCAGGTAAAGGGATGTGACCTTATGATCATGCATATTGGCAAAAAACTTCTTAAGGTCCCTGAAACCGTTCATCAATAGGACCGTGCTTCCGCGAACCATGGACATATGTGTTTTTCTAAGACCTGCCGCATGGTTCATGGGGGTCGGTATCATCCAGACATTGTCTATGCTGTAATTAAGCACGGCATTCTGGGACTCACACATATTCATCTGACCGTAATGGGTGATCATTACTCCCTTTGATTTTCCGGTAGTTCCGGTCGTAAAAAGTATTTCCTGCAGAAGATCCTCTGTCGGAAATACGTAATCATCATATTTTGTTTTTACAGCTTCTTCGAGAGTTATTCCAAGCTGCTCTAAAGGGTGACTACCCTTTAGTATTAATGCAGGCTTTATCTCCTGCGCAATTTCATCAAAGCGTGAATCGGGCGCTTTGTTTTCAATGGGAACATGAACTGCTCCTGCCAAATGGATCCCGTAACAGCATGCCAGATATTCGGCCGTATGGTCTGCTTCGAGCATGACTCTGTCGCCTGTCTTTATTCCCTTTGCCTTAAGGAAATGGTTTGCGCATGTAACGGCATTCCAGAGCTCCAAATAAGTAACCGTGCGGTCCGTTGCAATAATAGCGTTCTTTTGGGGCGCTGCAAGGCTGTTGTTATAAATACATTTGACAATGGATCTTTGGTCCATCACTAATTCCTCCTACCGGTGCCTTTTCTGGAATTTATCCCATTCGGCCTTTGCTATGTCGCCTGGGAGCTCCTGGTTTTTAAACTCGACCGTTTGATTCTTACCCATTTTCCGAAGCGCCATCAACATGTCGAACCTGCCGGTCACCTTTGCGGGGACACCCGATGCGACCGAATTGTCGGGTATATCGGATGTAACAACGCTGCCGGCTGAAATGATGCAGTTCTTTCCTATACGCACATTTGGATATATGACCGTATTCATGGAAACGAAAACGTTATCCATAAATTCCACGCATCCTAGCTTTTCTTTATGTCCGAAATCCTCATTCGGCGAACATGACTTAAAAAACCTGTTAAGCGTATCATGAGTCAGTATCTTTGTGGTTTTATGGATGTGAACATTATCATGCAGCACTATCAGCTTGGGGTAAAGCGGTACAAGCCACGGCCCCCAATAACAGTTTTCTCCTATTCCTCCAAGGATATCATGCTTTTTCAGATACTCCGCCCTTTTTCTTAATGTACGGCAAAACAAGAGTCTGACGCTATGATATAATCTATTCATTCTCATCGGTAAAACACTCCCTGCGTGCTATTTTGCACTCACTAATCTGTCGATCATTTCGGCCATGGCTTTAACGGAGTTAAAGTTTTCGGCCGTCATTTCATCTATGCCAATTTCAACCTGAAACTTTTCAGATAAAGAGGTGATCAACATCATCAATTCGAATGAGTCGATATATCCTCCCTCTACAATATCATTTACTTCCAGAAGATCTTTGTGAGGTTTGATCTCCTTAAGTATCTGTATGATCTTTTCTTTTGTATTCATTACAGTATCTCCTTGCTTTAATGTGCCTGATTCGGATTGGTAAGAGAACGTCCGAAAAACATCTTGCCGTTATCCTTTATCTCGGGATAATCCTCAAACCGGAATATGTATTCCGGAAGCTGCTGCTCTATCTTTTTTATATCATCCTGAAATTCGGGAAATCTTCTGATAAGATTTGTATTGGCAGCAGACATCTCGGGGATAAATATCGTCTTGGGGCGAACGTTCTTTACTCCCAGGAATTTATCTATCTTCGGTACGGTATTCTCGTAGTCATATACCATTTCCTCAAACCTTATTAAAAGTATTCTGTCGTTTGGCTCTTTATATGGCTGGTTTTCTCTGAGCGCCCTGTAATATTTAATAAAATTATCAACGTTGTCGCTGGGCATAAACCTGCCTTTTGACAAGAGTTTTTTCCGCGCGAAAATGTATACGTCTCTGGGATCACGGTCCACAACTATCGCATACGGGTCCTTAAAAAACGGAAAGCTTTTTGCGGGATCATTCCCCGAAAAGGCCTGATCGAGGACTATGTTTTCTGAAGCATCTACCCCCATGCTTTTAAAGAGGCCCTCAACATATTTCTGCGCACATTCATAGAAATTGTCGGGTCTTATGGATACCCTGACTTCATCAAGCGGATAAAAGTTGATATTTTTTTTGATGATTCCTTTCTTTTCGAGCTTTGTGATTATTCTTTTGCGTATTATGGAATCACCGATATTCTTTCTGAACCACTCGTTATGCCTTTTATTGATCTTCGGGGAATTTCCGATGTATTTTACCTGCGTGATGCCGTCCAAAAATTCGTCGGTAAGGCGCCTTATGTCTTCAAACGAAGCGTGACCGCGGCCATGCCAGGCTTTCGACCTGAAAGCGACCTCTTTTTCGAATCTTTGTATCGCGTAGATACTGCTTTCCTGCCTGCTTTGATGCTTCATCAAATGATATTCAAGATCTTCAAGCCCATCGACACATGTTGAAAGGACAAATTCAAAGGAATCTATAACATGCAGATCGTCGCATTCCCTTAGATAATCGCTGACGGCGCTTGAGCCCGTCGAACCGAAACTACAGGTTGATATTACCATCTTTCTTTCCTTTCTTACGAACCGGTTTTAAATCATTACCTGTTACATCGTCCGCCGTTTTTATTTTTTCCTCTTTCCTTTTTTCAAGTATTTCAAATATAAAAGGTATGACTAAAAACAGCTGGACTCCCACTACCGGTTCAAAAATACCTCCGATACATGCTCTGACTATTATTATGAACAAAATGATCAAAAGCTGTCTGAAAAGCGGGTTTGATATGACCGTTTTAACGCTCTTTGCTATGTGCTTAAAATACAGCCAGATCATATACAGCATTACCAGCCCGCCTACAAGTCCGTATTTAGCAAACTCGTCTACGATCTGACTGTGATTTCCTATGATATCGTAACTGCCTCTGTGATCTCCTGCTCCGAAAAAGAACTTTACCGGAGAAGACAGCCACGTATGTACACTTGTCATTATACGGTCCATTCTTGCCGCACCGGACCCCTCGAATGCTTCCGAACCTCCGCTGGACAGGTATGATATCAATTGATCGACTCTGGTCTGGATACGGCTTGATCTTGTAAGCTTCGCAAACCCCGTCAATATATCTTTATAAAACAACCATAGCAGGACAATGATCACGGTAAATGTTGCCAGAATAATGAAAAATTGACGTTTATTCTTGGCATTTGCGACTATAAGCAGCGGGAACATTATCATTCCAAGCAGCAGTATTATCGTTCTTTGTGCAATGGCTACACAGAAAAAGAACATCAAAAACGAAAGGATAAGAGATATCCACTTCGCCGGTTTTTTCTTGTCGGCATGCAGAAAATAGATAAATAACGCGGCTGCAAAAAAGAAAACCGCGGTTACATAAACAGTATTGACGCTGTTTGTTGTAAACCTCCTTTTTTGAAACAGATAAACAAATCTGAACGCTCCATATTGAAAATACAGGCGTACATTTTCAATTATATTGACAATGATGGCGACCACCGTCAGATTAAGAAGAAAATACTTTTGTTTAGGGCTTAATATATCATAATAAACGATAAGTATTAACGCAATTAAAAGGAACTTAACCGTCGTGGAATAATAACTGAGTCCTGAGGATGATATTTTCAGTACCTTATAGACGGTAAAAAGTACCACGTACGCCGCTGTGACAAGTATTATCAGCTTATTTTGCTTACTTGTTTTCATAAAGACATTGATGTTTAAGAGCAATAATACTGCCATCAACCCATAAAAGGCCACATTGGGAGCGTTTCTCGCCACTATAGGCGTTTCGATTACGATTATAAATATGGATAGTAGTACAATAGATACTAAGCTTACTTTGTCTGATTTGCTGATTACTGAAAAACGTGGATTTTTCATACTCCGGCCCTTTGTATTTTTTATTTGAATTCCGCTTCATCTCTGATGGATCATTGATCTGATAT
>JAEEGF011794858.1_pt1 | contig 26006 bp, 26 predicted proteins | sample 9134171 | NCBI WGS metagenome assembly JAEEGF01 (sample SAMN16246542, study PRJNA631951) | gut metagenome | biome: gut microbiome; feature: rumen; material: AP-attached | host: Bos | place: Iran: Karaj | collected 2018-10 | reverse complement strand
TAAAAACATGAGATCAGTGTAAAAAATTGTATCGATATGACAATTTTTCACACGGCTATTTGAGACGAGCCCAAATAGCTATGATGGCAAATCCGAATCTGATATTCGGATTGCCAGACTCGCACAAGTACTCGTCATAAAGGAGTAACATGATAAAACACACAGCACTTACAATTGCAGGAAGCGACTCATCGGGCGGCGCGGGAATCCAGGCTGATCTTAAGGCAATGCTGGCCTGCGGCGTATTCGGTATGAGCGCTATAACAGCGATAACTGCCCAGAATACAACAGGTGTTAAGAGCATCATGCAGGTCACACCTGATATCCTCTCAGATCAGCTCGATATGGTATTTACAGATATATACCCGGAAGCTGTCAAGGTCGGAATGACATTTAACTGCGAGCTTATCAAAGTAATCTCGGGTAAACTTTCTGAATATAATGCCCGGAATATCGTAGTAGACCCTGTCATGGTCGCTACAAGCGGAGCAAGACTTATCGATGAAAAAGCCATCGATAGTCTATGCAAGCTCTTACTTCCAAAGGCTGATCTTATCACCCCGAATATCCCTGAAGCGATGATATTATCAGGACTATCCAGCATATCTAACGAAGAAGAGATGCTTGCTGCAGCAAGGATAATGGGTGAAACATTTGGCTGCTGCGTCCTTGTAAAAGGCGGTCATATGAGCGGTGATAAGTCATCTGCTGATGTATTGTATAAGACTGATAATTCATACTTTTGGTATACATCGCCAAGGATTGATAATCCTAATACTCATGGAACAGGGTGCACCCTTTCAAGCGCGATTGCATCATACCTCGCCAAGGGAGATCCTATGGAGATAGCGATTTCAAAAGCCAAGAATTATCTGAGCAAAGCAATCGCTGCAGGTCTAAATCTAGGCAAGGGGTCAGGTCCTTTGTGGCATATGACAGCTAATGTATCAGAACGATCATATTCAGAAGATAGCAATAGTTCACATAATATTTCAATTTCATAAATATGACGTAAGGGTCAAAAGTCATTTCGATTCGAGCTTGCTCGAAATTGAATATGTATTTCTGTAACATATAACACATAATAGATTAGGAGAATTCATGAACAGACAGTATCACACACAAATGGAAGCAGCACGCATGGGAATCATAACTCCCGAAATGAAGATCGTTGCAAAAGATGAGGGAAGGACAGAAGAATATATCAGGGATCTGGTTGCCAAAGGCCAGGTAGCAATCCCTGCAAACCCTGCCCACAAAGGTCTTAAGCCTAGCGGAATTGGTAGCATGCTTAAGACCAAGATCAACGTCAATCTTGGTGTAAGCCGCGACTGTAAGGACTATGATATCGAGATGGAAAAGGTTATGAGTGCTGTAGATCTTGGCGCAGAAGCTATCATGGACCTTTCAAGCCATGGTAATACACAGCCTTTCAGACAGCTTCTGTGCAGTAAGTGCCCTGCCATGATCGGCACTGTTCCGATATATGACAGCGTGATCCACTATCAAAGGGACCTTGCTGAGCTTACTGCGAAAGACTTTATTGATGTAGTTAGACTTCATGCCGAGGACGGCGTAGACTTTGTAACTCTTCACTGCGGAATCACACGTAAGACCATCAGTCAGATAAGAGATGGCGGTCGTAAGATGAACATCGTAAGCAGGGGCGGAAGTCTTGTGTTTGCATGGATGGCTATGACTGGACATGAGAATCCTTTCTATGAATATTATGATGAGATTCTCGATATCTGCAGAGAACATGACGTAACTGTAAGCCTTGGTGATGCCTGCAGACCGGGATGCCTTGCAGATGCCACAGACGGATGCCAGATTGAAGAGCTTCTAAGACTTGGAGAACTGACTCAGAGAGCCTGGGATAAGGATGTACAGGTTATGGTAGAAGGCCCCGGACATGTTCCTATGGATCAGATTGCAGCCAACATGAAAGTCCAGCAGACAATCTGTAAGGGAGCTCCATTCTATGTCCTTGGACCTCTTGTAACAGACATCGCTCCTGGTTATGATCACATCACTGCTGCTATTGGCGGAGCTATCGCTGCAGCATCAGGAGCAGCTTTCCTGTGCTACGTAACTCCTGCTGAGCACCTTGCTCTTCCTAATGTTGATGATGTACGTCAGGGTATAATTGCAAGTAAGATTGCTGCTCACGCTGCGGATATTGCAAAGGGACTTCCCAGTGCAAGAGACCAGGATGACAGGATGGCTGATGCAAGGCGTAAGCTCGACTGGGATGCTCAGTTCTTAGAAGCTCTTGACCCTACTACTGCCAAGGCTATTAGAGACAGCCGCGCTCCCGAAGACGATCACAGTGATACCTGCAGTATGTGTGGTAAGTTCTGCGCAGTACGCAGCATGAACAAGGCGCTGGCAGGAGAATATATAGACATTTTATGATCAGCAGCACTGATTTTTAGTGTATCAAAAGAGTTTTATTAAAAGAGCTTTTATTAAAAGACCCTTATAAAAGGGAGGATGCCAGGTAAGTCCCCACTTACCTGGCATTATTATGAAAAAGTTTTTTATTAGTATTGCTTCATCTGACAATATCAGTGTATCGCATCAGTGTGACCAATAAATGATTTGGAGTAAAGAAACGTAAAACAAATTGTTAACAAAATATTAAGACAGATGCATGGTGAAAAAATTTTTTGTTATTGATTAAATATCGCTGTAGCGATACTATAATTTATAGGAGGGATTTATATGAAAGTATATCATGGATCAGATCATATTATTGAGAAGCCCTTATATAATGGTAGCAAGAGAACTAATGATTATGGATATGGCTTTTATACAACAAAGAACCTGGAGCTGGCCAAGGAATGGGCATGTGCAGACAATCGAGATGGTTATGCCAATTGCTATGACGCCTGTTTCGAAGGATTATCTATTCTTGATCTACAAAAACCTGAGTACAATATTTTGAACTGGTTAGCAATACTCACCAGATACAGAACATATTGGCAGAGCGGCAGTATAGCAGAGGAAGCCAAAAAGTATTTACAAGATAATTTTTATATAGACCCTAATGAATATGATGTGATCATCGGATATAGAGCAGATGATTCCTATTTTTCTTTTGCCCAAGATTTTGTCTCCGGTACAATATCTCTTTCTAAACTTTCGGAAGCCATGAGACTTGGTAAGCTTGGAGAACAAGTGGTTTTTAAAAGCGAAAAATCTTTTTCACATATAAAATTTATAAATGCAGAGACTGCCAGATCTGATATGTATTATGAAAAAAAGGTTGAACGAGACAGAGAGGCCCGAAGGGCTTACAGAAACACGAAAGGTCATTCGGATAGTATTAATGAGCTGTTCATGATAGATATTATGAGAGAGGGAATAGTAAATGGAGATCCGCGCTTACGATGAATCATATGTAGATGTTGCTCAGAATATATTAGGTCACGCAGTAGACTTTGCTGTCTGTACACTTAATATTGGTCCGGATGTATTTGGAGATGCATTTGTAGTTTCAGATGTTTCTAAGCAATTTGCTGTGGGCAATCCTCGTTATGTTGCAGGGATGAATGGACCGGAGCTGGCCAGACTGGTACTGGATCAGATTCATATAGATTATATCGATACAGATGATATTATGTTCCTTGATAAAAGCCCCGAATACTGGGCGGGATGGGCACTTGCATATTATCAATGGTATAGTGCGAAGTCATTTATGGATATAATCAGTAAAGTTCCGCTTTCGAAGATTATCTCGCTATATCCTGTATATCATGAGATGGATATAGCTCAATTTGCAGATAAGATGGACAGTTTGTTAGAAGAGACCAATTGCGCAACGAACTTAAAGAAATATCGTACAAATTGTAAGCTTTCCCAAGTAGAGCTTTCCAAAGAGTCCGGAGTTGCTTTAAGACAGATTCAGCTCTTCGAGCAGCGACGCCGTGATATTAATAATGCTGCTTCGATAACGTTACTAAAGCTTAGCAGATCACTTCATTGCAAGATGGAAGATCTGATGGAAGTATAATCAATGTTTTGTCATTACAACTTACCAGGTTACAAATGAATCAGTACACCAGATGTGGTAAAATAGTTTCCAGAAGAGAGTAGCATGTATGCTTAAAAGAGTAGTTTATATTTTTCATGATAATGCAGATTCATCATTTAAAGAGCTGGAGGAAGAGAAAGCGTATCTTGCAGATTATGGGATCTTGCTTGAGACAATATCATCTCAAAGAATCCAGGATATATGGGCTTTGTACGTAGGAAGTACAAAGGCGGCCCTGGAATCTGACAAGCTTCCCCAAAGCGTTAGAGAAGTTCTTTTCCTATGTGATGATCCGGATGACTTTGCATATATAAAAAGTAAAGGTGCTTATGCCTGCGGAATGATAACTCCTGTGTCTAAGCAGGGTATATCATTTGAAGGAGCTCAGTATATCTTCAGCGAGATAGATGATGTAGACGCAGATTCTTTTATCAAAGCGTATCAAAGACAGGCAGGGGAGCCTTGGGACATACTGGAGACGGACAGGCTCCTTGTAAGGGAGACCACAGTCCAGGATGTAGATGCTCTATATGATATATATGCAGAGCCGTCCATGACAAGGTATATGGAAGGACTCTTCGAAGATCCTGCTGATGAAAAAAGGTACATGAAGGATTATATAGAAAAGGTATACTCTCTCATGGGCTTTGGTGTATGGAGCCTTGTAAGTAAGGAAGATGGAAAGCTTATCGGCCGTGCGGGATTTAGCGTAAGAGGCGGATTTGATGAGCCTGAGCTTGGCTTTTTTATAGGCGTGCCATGGCAAAGAAAGGGCTTTGCCACAGAAGCCTGCGCAGCCATCATGGAATATGGCAGACAGGTACTTATGTTTGATAAAGTCCAGACACTTGTCAAAAAAGAAAATGAAGTATCGATTCATCTATGCAAAAAGCTTGGATTCAAAGTGGTAGATGAAGTAGAAATAGAAGAAGATATATACGGCGGAACATATATTACGGATGGACGCGTGTCACTTGGGCCGGATAAACGGGGGCGTTATGTAAGGCTTAAGTGGACAGCTTCATAATAAAGAGGTAAAGGGGAAAAAACTATGTCACAGGAAAGTTACATCTTAGCCCTTGATCAGGGCACTACATCTTCTCGCTGCATCTTGTTCGATAGATCAGGCAAGATCGCATCTATGGCGCAGAAAGAATTCCAGCAGTACTATCCGCAGCCAGGCTGGGTTGAGCACAATCCAAGAGAGATCTGGTCATCACAGCTTGCTGTTGCAATAGAAGCTATGGCTAGTGTAGGAGCTACTGCCAAGGATATAGAAGCTATCGGCATCACCAATCAGCGTGAGACAACTATAGTATGGGACAAGGAGACCGGTGATCCTGTCTACAATGCAATAGTATGGCAGTGCAGGCGTACAGCCGATATTATAGAGAATATCAAAAAGCAGGGACTGTCCGATAAGATAAGGGATAAGACAGGACTTGTTCCTGATGCATACTTCTCTGCAACCAAGATCCAGTGGATACTTGAAAACGTACCGGGAGCAAGAAGGAAGGCTGAGGAAGGAAGACTTTGTTTTGGTAATGTGGATAGCTGGCTTATCTACAACCTTACTAAAGGCAAGGTCCATGTAACAGACTATACCAATGCATCAAGAACTATGCTTTTTAATATACATACATGTCAGTGGGATGAAGAGCTTTTGAAGCTTTTTGACATTCCTATGTCTATGATGCCTGAAGTTAAGCCTTCAAGCTGCATATATGGCGAGTCTGATCCTTCTGTTCTTGGTGGTCCCATAAGGATAGCAGGAGCAGCAGGAGATCAGCAGGCTGCACTTTTCGGACAGAACTGTTTCGAACCGGGACAGGTCAAGAACACCTACGGAACAGGCGGATTCCTTCTCATGAACACAGGAAGGGATGCTATTAAGTCAGAGCATGGTCTTATCACAACTATAGCAGCAAGTATTGGAGGTGAAGTCGAATACGCCCTTGAAGGCAGCGTATTCGTAGCAGGAGCTTCCATTCAGTGGCTAAGGGATGAGATGCGTATGCTCAAGTCATCAGCCCAGTCTGAAGAGTATGCTGACAATGTCATGGACACATCAGGAGTGTATGTGGTCCCGGCATTTACAGGTATGGGAGCTCCATACTGGGATCCGTATGCAAGAGGTACTATAGTAGGTATCACCAGAGGCTGCAAGAAAGAGCACTTCATAAGAGCAACACTTGAGTCCATATGTTATCAGTCAGCAGATGTTATTAAAGCTATGCAGGAAGATGCTGCATGTCCTTTAAAAGAGCTCAGAGTTGATGGAGGTGCCAGCGCCAACAACTTCCTCATGCAGTTCCAGTCAGATATCTGCGGAGTTACAAGCTACAGACCTAAATGCATTGAGACTACAGCTCTTGGAGCAGCATATCTTGCCGGTATAGCAGTTGGCTATTGGAAAGACAAGGAAGATGTCACAAGGAACTGGCAGCTTGGCAGGAAGTTCGAATGCAAGATGGAAGATGAAAAGCGTATAGAGCTTCTCAAGGGATGGCACAGAGCTGTAAGATGTGCCATTGCATGGAGTAAGGACGATGAATAGCCTTGTTAGAAGAGCAGTAAGACCTTTTTTTAACTTATTTAGTGCTATAGGAAAAACGGGACTGTGGTTCACAGTCCCCATGAAGGGCAAGTACAGGCTCCGGTTCTATTCAAGGAAGAAATGCATTGATAGAAACTTTGACAAGAACCTGTCTGCATTTGAAAACCATATATCTAGGATAGATAGAGATAAAGGCTTCATAGAAGATCAGAATCTATATAAAGATATGTACTACGGCGCCTCAACCATGGCAGAATCCGGGTGCGGAGTAATTGCAGTATACAATGCACTTAAGGCTCTTTCAATTAATGAAGCAGGAAGTGAAGGATCCCCTTCACTTCCTAATCTCATATCCATATTTGAAAACAGCGGGATCACCATGGCGGGGCAATTCGGTACAGGCCCTAAGTCTATAGCGGATTTTTTTAGAAAAAGGGGTTTTGATATAAAAACGGCTACTGATCAGAGAAGGTACGCCCAGATAGCAAGAAGGTGCAACGTATGCATCATTACTATATTTAATAATAAGGACCGTCTTCATGATTTCCTTCATACCATGTGTATCACCAAGCAGGGCGATTTTCTGGTACTTCATAATACAAACGGTCGCAAAGCTCTATACAGATCTATGAAGGACTTATTGCAAAACTGTGGCATAAAAGGTAAGGCTCAGGGGGTTATGATAATAGGAATAGAGGACAAAATTAACAAAATTTAGTAAAATAAAATTGAATATCTGTTTAAGATTTTGATCGTCATTTTATTGTAATTTTTAGTTTCATCGAATATGATAAATGTGTAAATCAGGCGAAGGGATTAAATAATTGGTGGTCAAAGATAAGACCACAACGGAGATCAAATGAATACAACAGAAATTTTTGAACTGATCGCCGGCATTATCGGCGGACTTGCGATGTTCCTTTATGGAATGAATATTATGAGCGGAGGCCTTACCAAGGCAGCAGGAGGTAAGCTTGAAAGCGCCCTTGCCAAGGTGACTTCCAGAAGATGGATTGCCTATTTTTTTGGTATAGGCATCACTGCTCTTGTTCAGTCATCGTCAGCTTCAACCGTTATGGTTGTAGGCCTTGTTAACTCAGGAATCATGCAGCTGACACAAGCTGTTAATGTTATACTTGGTGCCAATCTTGGTACTACTGTAACTGCCTGGATTCTGTCTCTTAACGGAATCGAAGGTGGTAACTTCTTTACTAATCTTTTAAAGCCAACTTCTTTTACACCTTTCCTTGCACTTGTCGGCATTGTCTTCCTAATGTTCTCTAAATCTGAGAAAAAGAAAAATATCGGAACAGTCCTTCTTGGATTTTCAGTTCTTATGTTCGGTATGAGCATGATGTCTGAAGCAGTTGCACCTCTAAAGGAAAGCGAAGAGTTCCAGAACTTCCTCAGAAGCTTCTCTAATCCTATAATCGGCTTCATCATCGGTATGGCATTTACTATGATAATCCAGTCATCCGCCGGTACTATCGGTGTAGTACAGACCTTTGCCGGTGAAGGCATGATGACCTATGGAATGTGTATCCCTGTAGTCATGGGAGCTGAAGTTGGTACCTGTATCACAGCTATCCTTTCTTCTGTAGGAGCTGGCAAGAACGGTAAGCGTACTGCTCTTATGCATCTGTATTTCAATGTTATCAAGGCAGGAACCTTCATGGTGGGATTCTATCTCATCAATGCATTCGTTCACTTTACTTTCCTTGACGATATGGCAAGTTACTCAGGCCCTGCTATCATACATACTCTTGTAAACCTTGTGGCATCACCTCTTATGGTTCCTGTCTCAGGCATACTTGTTGCTATGGCACTTCGTACTATCCCTATTGATGAAAGGGAGCAAAAGGAAATGGAAGAAAGCCGCGGTATCACTACTCTGGACGACCGCTTCCTTTCCAATCCTCCATTTGCATTGGAGCAGGCAAGGAATGCTACAGTTACAATGGAGAATCTGGCACAGAAGTCTCTTTTCCTTGCGATGGAACTTATCGATGAGTTCAATGGAGAGAAGTGTGCAGAGGTAGAGCATCTTGAGAAAGAGATCGACAGATATGAAGACCAGCTCGATACCTATCTCATGAAAGTCAGCCAGCATCATCTTGCTCCTGAAGACAACCATACATTGTCAGTACTCCTTCATACTATAAGCGATTTTGAGCGTATCTCAGATCATGCTCTTAACATAGCACAGGTAACTCAGAGGATGCGCGAGAACGAAAGACAGTTCTCAAGCAAGGCTCAGGAAGAAGTTAAGATCTTCGCAGAAGCTGTCAAAGAGATCGTATCTACTACTTTCAAATCATTTGAGAACAATGATGTAAGGCTTGCTAAGACCGTTGAGCCTTTGGAAGAAGTAATAGACGGTCTTCATATGGAAGTTAAGCGCCGTCACGTAAGAAGACTTCGTAAGGGTAAGTGTACTGTAGATCTTGGATTCGACCTTTCTGATATCGGTACCGATTTTGAAAGGATCGCAGATCACTGTTCCAATATCGCAGCAGCTATCATTCAGGTAAGCGAGGACGGTTTCGATACTCACGGATATCTTGAAATGGTAAGAGCCGAGAAGAATCAGGAATTCGAGCAGGCTGTATTCTATTTCGAAAGCAGGTACTCTCTTCCTAAGATGAAGAAGTCAGACGTGATGGAAGAAGACCGCATAGATACAAGTTTCAAGGAAGACCATCCGGTACTTGTGGATCTTAATGTACTTGATGATGAAGGTGATAAGAGGATCATCAGAGTACCTGCCGAGGGCGCAGAAGATTTCGATAAAGCTCTTGATGAGCTCTTTAAGGACAAAGGGAAGAAGAAAGATAAGAAAAAGAAAAAAGACAAGAAAAAGAAAAAATAATCCCTGACAAAGAGCAAGGAATAGCAAGAAAAAACAAAATAGAAATATTATAATCATAAAACAGATAGCAATATTATAATTGCTATCTGTTTTGGTTTATAAAAAACGAATATCCCGCTTCGTATCTGTGCAGTTTTTTAGTAATTAACTGGTAGAATCTTTTGGGATTGTCCTTGCTGGCAGGGTTGTAATATAATTTTTCAAGAGAAGTTGTTGACAATGGTGTCAGCAATTATGAACCATCCGGAGGATTTATTTTAATGAATATAAGAAAGCTCACAAGGATTGACGATTATATGCAAAAGCGCGCCGCCAGCATACCCGGTGCGACAATTATAATAGAGCACAATGGCAAAAGAGTCTATGAGAACAATTTCGGAATGGACAGAAAAGACAGCATCTATCGTATTATGTCCATGACTAAACCTATTACAGCTCTGGCGGCAATGATCCTGTATGAAAGAGGAATGCTGGATCTGATGGAGAATGTCAGCACCTATATTCCTTCATTTGCTGATGTGAAGGTCGCATCTGTAGGCGGATTCAAGAATCCTGACAGGCAGATCATAGTAAGGGACCTTCTCAATATGACTTCCGGAATAGTCTTGCCCGGAGATTATGGTCAGGCAGGACAGTCTATGAGCAAAGCTTACCGCGAAGCCCGTGTTCAGAAGAGGTCAGGGATACTGAAAAGCAATATAGATATTACTTCCAAGTTTGCAGAATCTGTCCTTATGTTTGATCCGGGAACATCTGTTCATTATGGCCTTAGTGCAGATATTCTGGCAGCTATAATTGAGATAGTGTCAGGGATGAAGTTCTCAGATTTTCTTACAAAAGAGATATTTACACCTCTTAACATGTCAGAGACAGATTTTAAGATTGATGGTGATAAGGCATTCAGACAGGCAGTAATGATGGGAAGACCTGATGCTAATGGCAAGGTTACAAGAGCAGACGCAAGCACACTTCAAAGATTCGAAATGGAAGCTCCCTTCGATGAGCCATGGTATGAGTCAGGCGGAATCGGATTATACTCTACAGTAGAAGACTATGAGCACTTCTGCCAGATGCTGCTTAATAAGGGATCCTTCCATGGCAAAGAGCTTATAGGAAGAAGAACCTATCAGTTCATGACATCCAATCATCTTACAGATGATCAGCTAAGGGAATTTGGAAGAGATGGTTATGGATACGGCTGCTATTATAATGTACTCATAGATCCTATTAAAGCGGCATCCAATGGATCTGCTGGTGCTATAGAAGTTACAGGAGAAGCCGGAACATATTTCTGCGTAGATCCTGAAGAAGATCTTATAATCATGTATATGTCACAGATGGACGGCGGCGCAGATCCGGCTTTTATCAGAGGACTTCGTCAGATTGTATATGGGGCTATGTAATTTTATTACATAAATAACCTTATGTCGTGAGTGAAACGAGATTAAAGGAAGCATGCAAGATGCAATATAAATCAATAAAGAAGCTCGAACAGGGCAAATTTATCACACGCTATGATGTAGAATACGAAACCATAGATCATGAGAAGAAGATATATGAGATCATAAGTCGAAATCCTGATATCAAAGATGAAGATGATCTTCATAACAATGATCCGGATGCTGTTGTGCTTATAATACAGGACGAGTCTCATGAAAGACTTCTTATAAATAAGGAATTCAGGCTTGCAGTTGATGACTGGGTATACAACTTTCCGGCAGGTCTAATAGATCCCGGCGAAACTGCTGATCAGGCTGCAAAGCGTGAACTGTGGGAAGAAACAGGACTAGAGCTCATATCCATAGATGATCATATAGGAAGATCCTACAGCGCAGTCGGCTTCTCTAACGAAGTCAACGTATGCGTTGTTGGCACAGCAAGGGGCGAGTTCAGGAAGAGCACTTCAAGTGTTGAGGAGATAGAACCCGGCTGGTATACCAAGGCTCAGGTAAGAGAGCTGTTAAAGACACAGCCTTTTGCTGCAAGAACACAGGCTTATGCTTATCTTTGGTCTAAGGAATGAAATAAGGGATATAGAAAGTTATTTATATGATATCGAATCTAAGTAAAGAGGGAGGATTTTTATATGACATTTATATATCCATCAGTAATTAAAGAAGAAAACGGAAAGTTTGAGGGATATTTTCCGGATCTTGATAAGGTGACATTTGAAGGCAGGGATATCAATACAGCTATAGACGATGCTCAGGCAGTGTTATATGACTATATCAGAGTCGAGCTTACAGAAGAAGATTCACCGCATCTTCCATCAGTATCAGATGAATCTGAGCTCAAGCTTTCAGATGGAGAATTTGTAAGAAACATATGTGTTCATTTCAGATATACAGAGGGCTGGGACGAGTGATTGACACTTTGTCGCAGTAGCTCGTTATATAAATATTATGGAGGCGTTACATGAATAAGTGGAGTAGAATCAACTACCTTCCAAATCTTCCTCTTTATGAGGGCAAAGAGAGGGTTACAGAGAGCAAGGCTCATATAGAGCTTTCCAAGAATGCGGCCAAAGAGGGTATGGTCCTTCTTAAAAATGAGGAGTCTGTACTTCCATTAAAGCAGGGAAGCAAGGTTGCTCTTTTTGGTAAAGGAACTTTCGATTTCGTAAAAGGTGGCGGAGGATCAGGAGATGTAACAGTATCCTTCGTTCACAATATTTATGACGGATTTAAAGCACTTCCTGAATACGTATCTGTATACGAAGAAACAGCTTCTTTTTACAGAGATAATGTAGAGAAGCAGTACAAAGAAGGTAAAGTTCCGGGAATGCTGGAAGAACCTAAACTTCCTAAGGAACTTCTTGCAAAGGCTGCAAAAGAAGCTGACGTAGCAGTTATATCCATAAGCCGCTTCTCAGGTGAGGGCTGGGATCGTAAGATAGCTGGAACCAAGGCGGCTGAAGGTCGCAAGGAAGATTGGGTATCACCGCTTGTAGAAGAGTCTGAGCAGCTCTTTGAAAGAGGCGACTTCTATCTTACCAAGGCTGAAGAAGACATGGTCAAAAAAGTTACCAAGGCTTTTTCTAAGGTTGTTGTAGTATTGAACGTAGGCGGAGTTGTAGATACCAAGTGGTTTGCAGATGACAAGAAGATCCAGAGTGTCCTTCTTGCATTCCAAGGCGGTATGGAAGGCGGCGCTGCAGAAGCTGAGCTTTTATGCGGCATAGGAACACCTTCAGGTAAGCTGGCAGATACTTTTGCCATGGATCTTACAGACTATCCGTCTACAGAAGGATTCCATGAATCCAATGATTATGTTAACTATACAGAAGATATATATGTAGGTTACAGATACTTTGAGACCATTCCGGGAGCAGCTGATAAGGTTGTATATCCTTTTGGTTACGGTCTGTCATACACTTCGTTCCAGATCGTAGATCCGGCAGCAAGAGTAGAAGATAAGAGTAAGGTATCAGAACAGGATGCAGAGTTTGCTTTCACATTCGAAGATGATCCTGACAATGTAGAGCTTAAGTCATCTGATGTCAAGAAGGCATATATCACAGCTACTGCACGTGTTAGAAACACAGGTTCATATCCGGGACGTGAAGTTGTTCAGGTGTATTTCTGTCCTCCTCAGGGCCAGCTTGGCAAGCCTTCTAAGGTTCTTGCAGGCTATAAGAAGACAAGGGTTCTTGAGCCCGGAGAGTCAGAACTTGTCAGCATCTCATTCCCTGTAAGCCAGATGGCATCATATGATGATGAAGGCAAGGTTTGTAAGTCTGCATATGTTCTTGAAAAGGGTGAATACGGTATTTTCCTTGGAACATCTTCAAGAAATCTTATCTGCGTAAATGTAGTAACACTTTCTAAGGATACTGTTACGCAGCAGCTTACAGAGCGTCTTGCGCCTGTATCACTTCCTAAGAGACTTCGTGCAGACGGAAGTTTCGAGAAGCTCAAGATTTTCAAGGCTAGAGATATAAATGCTACAAAGCTTCCTGCAAATCCTGAGAAGAACATGGGATTTAAGCCTCAGGTAAGGCGCGTAGATGCGCTTCCTATGTGGGGTGAAGCTCCAAAGCACCAGCTTATTGAGGTCGCAGAAGGTAAGATATCACTTGATGAGTTCATAGCTCAGTTTACTGACGAGGATCTTGCAGATCTTCTTGGAGGTCAGCCCAATACAGGTGTTGCCAATACATTTGGTTTTGGTAACTTCCCTGACTTTGGCGTTCCTAATGCTATGACAGCTGATGGTCCTGCTGGCCTACGAATTCAGCCTGAAGCTATGGTTCATACTACAGCATTCCCTTGCTCTACACTTCTTGCATGCAGCTGGGATCCTGAGATTGTATATGAAGTTGGTAAGGCAGCAGGTGAAGAGGTCAAAGAGAACAATATCGCAGTATGGCTTACTCCCGCTATCAACATCCACAGAAGTCCTCTGTGCGGAAGAAACTTCGAGTACTACTCAGAAGATCCTCTTCTTGCAGGTAAGCAGGCAGCAGCAATGGTAAGAGGCGTGCAGTCCAACCGTATAGCTGTATCTGTCAAGCATTTTGCACTTAATAACAAGGAGACCAATAGAAACGAGAGCGACTCACGTGCATCCGAAAGAGCTATCCGCGAGATCTACTTAAAGCCTTTTGAGATTGTGGTAAAAGAGTCTGATCCATGGACTGTAATGTCTTCCTACAATGCGATCAATGGCGTGCGTGCATCAGAAAGCCATGAGCTTCTTACAGACATCCTTCGTGATGAGTGGGGCTTCAAAGGTATGGTTACAACAGACTGGTGGGGACACGGCGAGCACTACAAGGAAGTAGCAGCAGGCAACGATGTCAAGATGGCCAACGGATTCCCTAAACGCCTACTTGAAGCCAAGAAGAAAAAGCTCCTGACAAGAGAAGAGATGGAGACCTGCGGTAAGCGAATCTTGGAGCTTATCTTAAAACTCGATTGATCGTTCAGACCTAAATGCATTATCGATAGGCTCCGTCGAGGGTGGGAGACGACGTCCACGGTTAGCTTGATTGATATTTATCAATGCATTAAAATCAAATAATGAAGTTTATGGAGCACCGGTTGGAAACTTCCGGTGCTTTTGTTTTTAAGTGATAAGGCATCAAATATATGGCTAAATAAAAGTAAAGAAACATAAATGAAGTTGGGATTCTGAAGGAAAAAGAGATTCAAAAATGATAATAGACAGAGAGAAAGTTAAAAATGTATTTGCAGATTATGTGGCAGATTATGATATTACAGATACTAAGGTAAGGCTCAAGGTTGAGCACACATACAGGGTAGCGGACCTTTGCGATATGATCGCAAAAAGTCTTAAGTTAAGCCGGGAAGATGTTGATCTTGCATGGCTTCTTGGTATGTTCCATGATGTTGGAAGATTCGAACAGCTAAGGCGCTTTAATACTTTCGAAGATTCTATCTCCGTCAATCACGCAGCTTTAAGCGCAGATATTCTTTTTATAGATGGTCATGTCCGTGATTATATAGATGATGCAAGCGAAGATAAGCTTATGGAGAAAGCTATAAGGCTCCACAATGTGTACGAACTTCCCAAGGCACTTACAGACAGAGAGCTTATGTATTCACAGATATTAAGGGATGCTGACAAGATTGATATCCTAAAAGTCAATTGCGACTTCCCTATGGATGAGATCTACAATACCACGATGGAAGCTTTTTATACAGATGATATAAGTCCTAAGGTCCTGGAAGATTCTCTTGCTCATCTTAATGTCAACAGATGTCATACTGTTACATCTATTGATCATCTCGTAGGACATATATCACTTGTATATGGACTTGTATATCCTGCCAGCGTAGCAGAAGCTTTAAATCAGGGATTCATAGAGCAGATGCTTTCTTTTGAAAGCAAAAATCCAAAGACCAGAGAAGCTATGCAGAAGATCAGAGACTGCGTTCATAAGTATATGGATGAAAGGATTAGTGAATGAGTATTTGGCAGGGCATATAATCATGTATTTTTAGATGTTTACTATGATATATAGATATTATCGAAAGGGGCTATCATAATAGATTACTATAAATTATTTAATGGATATTTCATTTTGTATTTAGTTGCTTTTTTATTTGTTACTATATGTACAGTTTTGGTATGTCTCAACGTTTTCTCGATTAAAATTAAAACTGGAAGAAAAGAAGCTGAGATTGACAATGAAACAAGAACAATATACAAAGTGTTTTTAATCGTATGCGTTATTATTGTGTTTGTGGGCATGATGTTACCTATAGCTAAAGATTCAAAGTATATATATAACAAAGAATACAAGGTTGATCATGGGATAGTATATAGAGAAGCGATGCGAAAAGGTTCGTTGGGATTATTTAAATCAATAATAGTTACCGTAGACGGACAGGAATATGTATATAGAGTTTTATATAATGATGATAATATTAAAAAAGGCGATTCGGTGAGAATTACATATCTGCCGAATACAACATGGTCAGTGGTGGAGAAAGAAGAGTCTATACCAAAAGTAGATTGAGCCTAGCATATTATTGTATTGTGACCTGATTCGTTTATTATCCGTCATTATAGTAAGAGGGGACAAATTTTTATGGGAAATCTTATGGAAGACAGTGCGATCATCGAGCTGTACTTTGCAAGGAACGAGGATGCCTTGGTGCAGACCAAAAATAAATACGGAAGGCTATTAAAGAGTATATCCATGCGCATCCTTCATAGTATCGAGGATGCGGATGAGTGTGAGAATGATACCTATCTTAAGACCTGGAATGCAATACCTCCGCAAAGGCCTGATGTATTCTCTGCCTTTTTGTCCAAGATCGTAAGGAACTTGTCCCTTGACAGGTACGATATGATGCACGCAGATAAGAGAGGTAATGCGCAGGTGGGAGTACTACTTGATGAGCTTGCGGAAGTGATAGCTGATGACAAGGCAGGTAATAGTCAGGAGGCTAGAGAGCTTAGCGAGATACTTAATAAATTCTTGTCTGATCAAAAAGAGCTTACGCGTAAGATCTTCGTAAGAAGGTATTATTTTGGATATAACATATCCGAGATTGCAGATAAGTACAGCCTTTCAGAAAGCAAAGTCAAGATGACGCTATTAAGAACCCGTAATAAATTAAAGGATTATCTTGAGAAAGAAGGTGTCACGATATGAAAAAATCCAAAGAAGACCTTTTAAGGGTCATGAGTGACATAGATGATAAGTATATACAGGAAATCCTTGATGAAGACATGGGAATAGCAGATCCCAAAGTCGCATACATAACTAAAAAGCGCAGGATGAGAAAGACTGTATGGAGTGTAGTAGCCGTGGCTGCGGCTTGTCTGCTTGGCTTTGTTATGATAAATGTTCTGGAAACAGGAGTTAAGACATCCTATGAAAGTACGTCAGATTCTGCGGCTCCGGCAGCGCAGGAGGAAACAGCGCAGATGGCTGATGACACTATGAATGCTACAGAGTCAGGCGATGAAGAGAATGAAGTTATGGATACGTCACCGGTTGTAACAGGTAATAAAGATATTGATAGCAAAGGTATACAAACAGGCGGAGCAGATAGTGCTGATGAGAGCGCAGATATTATGGAAGAGGCTGCTCTAAATACAGAAGATCAGGAACAAAGCAGTGATGATGCAGCAGCTTCAGAAGCTTTAGAGAGTTCAGAAAGTGATATCTATGAAGGCGAGATTCCTGAACTTGGATTGTCTTTGACGCTTGCATATCCGTCTCCTACAGGAGCGGAACTTACCTGGAAGCAAGAAGGCGGAGATGTAACAGGAAGCCTTGAGTTCTCTAAAGAATACAAGATAGAAGTGTTTGATGGTACAAACTGGACCAGCGTTGAAACTGCGGAAGGCGCAGCATTTGAAGACATAGCTATGTCGATCACTAAAGACGGAACCACAGAATATGAACTCGACTGGAGCAGCATATACGGAGAACTTCCTACAGGTACATACAGAGTCGTAATGACAGTTAACGATTTTAGATCTGCTGGAGACTACGACACATATACAATTACTGCAGAATTTGATCTGTAAAAATAAACTACCTGGAATCTAAAATGATATGATTCCAGGTAGTTGTTTTTTGATATGTATTCTTGACGTAAATTATAGAAAATAGAAAAATATATTAACAGCGTGTTTCGTGATTCAATGAGCCTGTAGGTGATAGAGCTTTCACAGAAAGTGAACTCAACCTACTCTATTACTGTATTTTTGAATCTGTGAATCAAAAATATATGACTTCTAGTTAATAAATTGCAGAAATGCGCATTTACTACATTTCTGAATTGTAGATTCAAAAATCTATATCTTTGTTCATAAGTACAAGTGCATTGTGCGAGAAAGGCGTAAAGTCAGCCATTCTGAAGAAGTACATGCACAGATCCACAAGATTATCTTTATTAGAAATATGATCTGCATTTGAATACAGTAACATCTCTAAAAAGCGTATCTCGCATTCAATTAAAGCACCTGCCTGTGACAAGGTCATCTCTTCGCCTATGTACGGGAACTGAGTATAGAAGATGTCATTTACAAACATCCTGCATATCCAATGGTCAAGATCAGGGAACATGGAATGAAGCTTGTCGTTTCCTTCCTGTAATGAAGCGGATGGATCATCACATCCTGCAACCTTAAGGAATGCATCGCAGTAATCTGACATTGTGTAGTACTGACCTTTTACGAATTCTGCGATCTTTATAAGTTTTGTAATATCTATAGATTTCGCATGGGCGCTTTCAGGGCTGTTTAAGTCGGATGTTTCCTCTGAGCCCTTAATTTCAAGAAAGTCTTTAATATCTGTAATCTTAGTATCTAAAGAGATATCTTCATTTTGTAGAATGTCAAAGAGGCCATTTTGTATATTTTCAAGTTCATCTTTCGTAACAGCTTCTGACTTTTTTTCCTCACCGGCGAGGTCAAAAGAATATTCGCCTGATGTAGTCTTGATTCTAGCACCAGAATCTATCAGCATCTCGATAGTCTTCTCACATCCGCAGGAGCAGGACACTCTTGGCGCAATGTTAAGACGAGGGCTTCTTGGAAAATATCTGCAGGCATAGGTCATAACATCCTCGCCGCATTCATACTGGAGGCGGCACCATCCATTGTCCATAAGCATACGGCAGTTACCAAAAAAGTCATGGCACAGCTCGGCATATTTGTATGGATCGGGATTTGAAAGAGGTTTGATGGCAAGATCAAGCCCCTGACGAAGTTCTTCAGAGCATGACAAACCAACCAGCTTGAAATATTCCTGCTGGGACATGTTGATGGTAAGACCATTACAACAGGTATGACGGCACTCCGGGCCTTTACATGAGAAACTGGGATAGTAATCCGGACTTAGAAATGTGTCTTTAATTGTCATAATATGAACCGGATTCTGAGGCAACGGATTCAGATATTACAAAAGTCGCACTGTCACTCTGTGCAGCCTTGGTGGTTGACATACCATTACTGCAACCTGTCGCAAGCAGTGAAAGCGCTGCTGTTAGTACAACTGTGGCTATTATACTTACAAATTTAAAGCTTGACATAAAAACCGGGACCTCAAAGAACTATTACAAAATATTACAAAATTGTTTACAGGTGATTCTATTATAATCCTCTATCCATAATTTGCAACAAAAAAATAAAAGAAAATTTGTACAAATTTTAAGCCTTTAATCCACTCTTTTTAACGCAAATTTCGCTAATATACTGAGGCGTTGAAATGATTATTTTTTTCTGATATTATAGATTGGCATTTAATAAGAACACAAAAAAGCTAAAAACGATTAAACGATAATTGTTTTGGCTGTAACATAAGGTGGTAATAGATAACAGTAGCAGTATGACATAAAACACCTAAGGTAGATGGAGGTAATAAAGATGCAGTCCCGTACACATACATGCGGAGAATTAAGGTTGTCAGACGCAGGCAAGAAAGTTAAACTGTGCGGATGGCTTGAGAATTTCAGAGAAGTCGGAGCAGAACTTGGATTCGTAGTAATCCGTGACTTCTATGGTACAACACAGGTTGTAGCAGAAAACGCTGATATGATGAAGCAGTTCAAGGCTATAACCAAGGAATCAACAATATCAGTTGAAGGTGTTGTAAGAGAGAGAAGCTCCAAGAACCCTAAGCAGGAGACAGGTGAGATTGAAGTTGTCCCTGAGAAGGTAGAAGTTCTTGGACGTTGCCGCTACAACGAGCTTCCTTTTGAGATCAATCACAGCCGTGAAGCAGATGAGACAGCTAGACTTAAATATAGATATCTTGATCTTAGAAACCCTGAAGTTAAGAAGAACATCATCTTAAGATCACAGATCATTGCAGCTCTTAGAAGCTCTATGATAGATCACGGTTTTATGGAGATCACAACTCCTATACTTACAGCATCATCACCTGAAGGAGCCAGAGACTATCTTGTTCCTGCACGTAAACATCCTGGTAAGTTCTATGCACTTCCTCAGGCACCTCAGCAGTTCAAGCAGCTCCTTATGGTTTCAGGTATTGACCGTTACTTCCAGATAGCACCTTGCTTCCGTGATGAGGATGCAAGAGGTGACAGATCACCGGGAGAGTTCTACCAGCTTGATATGGAGATGGCATTCGCTTCTCAGGAAGATGTATTTGCTGTTATCGAAGATGTACTTCCTCCGATCTTTGCCAAGTACGGAACATATGACAGAGCATCAGGTGCTCCTTTTGTAAGAATTCCTTATCTTGAAGCTTTAGAGAAATACGGAACAGATAAGCCTGACCTTCGTATCGACCTTACAGTTACAGATGTTACAGAGCTTCTTCGTACACCTGACTTTGCTCCATTTGCTGATGGCGTTATCAAGGCAGTTGTAGTATCTGACTTCCATGAGAGCCGTAAGTTCATCGATAAGACAATGGAAGCTGTAGAAGTTCAGTCAGGTAACAAGGGATACTGGTTCAGAGTAGATGAGAACGGAGAGATCGTTGGAGGTATCTCCAAGTTCGTAGCACCTAAGAAGGATGAAGTTGTTAAGGCACTTGCACTTGAGCCTAACACACTTGTAGTTCTTTCTGCAGGTGAAAAGGGCGCTGCTGTTAAGACAGCAGGTGTACTTGTTAAGACATTTGGTGCAGCTGTTCCCGGACACATGGACAAAGAGCAGTATGCATTCTGCTGGATCGTTGACTTCCCTATGTACGAGATAGGCGAAGAGTCAGGAGAGCTTGAGTTCTGCCACAATCCTTTCTCAATGCCTTCAGGCGGCCTTGATATTCTTCTTAAGGCAGAAAAAGGTGAGGTTGATCCTCTTACTATCATGGCAGATCAGTACGACCTTGTTGTTAACGGCGTAGAGCTTTCATCAGGTGCTGTTCGTAACCACGATCCTGAGATCATGATCAAGGCATTCGAACTTGTAAGACTTGGTGAAGAGGACGTTAAGAAGAAGTTCCCCGCTATGTACAACGCATTCTGCTATGGTGCACCGCCACACGCAGGTATCGCTCCGGGAGTAGACCGTATGATAATGCTCCTTGCAGCAGAAGAGTCTATCAGAGAGATCATTCCGTTCCCTATGAACAAGAATGCTCAGGACGTAATGATGGGAGCACCCAGCTTTGTAACAGACAAGCAGCTTGAAGAGCTTCACATCAAGACTACAGCTACAGAAGAAGAGTAAATCATGTATAAATAACGAAAAGCCATCCTAGGTAAGTTGGGATGGCTTTTTTATTTAAAATAAAGACTTCGGGGATGCCGGCCCGTCCAATTGGGAAGTGCGACTGCTTGAACACGGGCTGTCGTTTTTGTGACAGCCTTGCACATAAATTAGCCACTATGTTAAAATATTGGTGAACATGCGTGATTTTATATTTTTATTATGAAAGGTATATATGCGAGATTGGTCTAATGCATTTAAATATCTTGTATATGTTGGCCAGCTGGGGCTTGATCTGATCATGCCCGTGCTGCTTTGTCTTGCAGGATGCTGGTACCTTGATACACATTTCGGATTTGGAATGTGGATTTATTTTGTTGGGCTTTTTTTCGGTCTTGGCGCAGGTTTTATGACTTTCTGGAAGTTTTACACCAAGGTAGTCATGAAAGGTCAGAAACGCCCTGACAAGAACAAACCAAAAAGTCATTCTTTTTCCAAACATTACTAAAAAAGGCTCTTTAGCCGAAATATAATAATGTGGACACTTACTTATGACAGATTCAAGAGGACATTTTAAGGGGAGGGAAGTTTCATGCATTTAGATGATGATATCAAAGGACTCGTTAAAGGAGTTTTTACCTGTTGCGGGATTTTGTGTGTCATTGAGATCGTGGTCGGTTTTTTGATTTCATTTACCGGCTTATACGCGTTTGATGTGACTATTGTTATCGGTGCAGTTGGCGGTACTCTTATTGGAATGATCTGCTTTATCTGGATGGCAGTTTCTCTCCAGAGATCGCTCAACGCGGCACAGAATGGAGGTGCAGAAGTAAGAAGAGGCGTTCAGAAAGGCTACACTCAGAGAATGGGGCTTCAGGGCTTATGGATTGTAGCTTCTGTTTTTGTTCCCTTTATCAATGTTATAAGCGCTCTGATACCGCTTCTCTTCCCGAAACTAGCTATTTATATACTACAAATAACCGGCAAACTGAACCTGACCGGCAAGGTTGGTTCAGAGCCCGGAGTAAAAGGAGGTGAATCCTGATTTATGGACATTGATCTTCATGGCGCGAGGATCTATACGATAGTAGAAAACTCGCCGATTGGGGAGATCCACATCACTCAGACCATGATCATGGGCTGGATAGTTCTGATCGTATTGTCTTTTATCTGCTGGATACTTGGAAGAAATCTTAAGGTAACCGGCATCAGTAAGAGGCAGGCCATTGCAGAGTGGATAGTAGAGCTTCTTAATAACTTTGTAAGAGGCAATATGGGCGATAAGTTCGACTACTATATTCCATTCATTGGCGCTTTGTTCGGGACTGCTATTTTCAGCAACATGATAAGCCTTGTAGGAGGATGTTGGAGTCCGACTGCTGACCTGGCAACAGAGGCCGGATGGGCGATCATTGTATTGATACTCATAACCAAGCACAAAATCAAGGCTAATGGATTCGGTGGATATCTCAAAGGATATCTTGATCCTATGCCGGTAATGCTACCTATGAATATCATCAGTGAATTCTCCACGCCTATATCTATGGCTTGCCGTCACTTCGGCAACATACTTTCGGGTATGGTTATCGGAACCCTGATCTATTCTGCACTGGGACTTGCCAGTGCTGCGCTGCTGGGACTTATCCCTGTAGTTGGAGGATGGCTTGCAGCTAATATTCCGATCCTTGAGATTGGTTTACCGGCGGTGACATCACTTTACTTTGACTGGTTCAGCGGACTGATCCAGCCGTTTATCTTCTGTACACTTACGTGTATATTCATTAAACAGGCATCAGAATAAGTTACTTACAGGCAATAAACCTATTACAGTAACGAATAATTCTTAGGAGGAATTAAATATGGATTTAACAGTATTAGCTAAAGGTATTGCACTTGCAGGATGTGGTATTGGCGCCGGACTTGCTCTTATAGCAGGTATAGGTCCTGGTATCGGTGAAGGTAATGCGGCAGCAGCAGCAGTTTCATCAATCGCACGTCAGCCGGAAGCATCAGGCGAGATCAGATCAACACTTATCCTCGGTGTCGCTCTTTCAGAGACAACAGGTATTTACGGTTTCGTTACAGGTCTTCTTCTGATCTTCGTTGCACCTGGTCTTTTCCTTGGACAGCTTTAATAAGGTCAGGAACAAGGACACTTAAACCAAGAAAAGGAGAATACCATGGAAGCAACATACAATTTATTGGTTTCGCTGGACTGGCAGACAATTGTTGTTCAGCTGATCAACCTGGGTATTCAGATTCTTTTGTTCAAAAAGTTCCTGTACAAACCTGTAATGGACATCTTGGCCAAGCGCCAGGGACTTGTAGACCAGCCTTTAAAAGAGGCTGAAGAAGCCAAGGCCAAAGCGCTTGATCTCAAAGCTCAGTACGAGACAAGTCTTTCCAGAGCTAACGACGAAGCTGATCGTATAGTAAAGGAAGCAACAAGTACTGCGACTAAGAGAAGCGAGAAGATCGTTGCGGATGCCCAGTCAGAGGCTGCCTCAATTAAGAGACAGGCAGAGAATGATATTGAGCAGCAGAAAAAGCGCGCGATCAATGATGCCAAAGACGAGATCGGTTCTATGGCAATGAGCATCGCGTCTAAGGTTATCGGCCGCGAAATCAACGAAAAGGATCATGAGAACCTAGTTGACGAATTCATTCAGAATGTTGGAGATACGTCTATATGATGACCGAAACAGCCAAGAAATATGGTGGAAGCTTATATGAGCTTGCTTCGGAAGAAAATCAGACGGATCTGGTTTTGGAACAGCTTGGGACAGTTCTTTCTCTCATGAAAGAAAATCCCCTTTACGAAAAGCTTCTTTCAGAACCCAGTATCAGTAAGGATGACAGGGTCAGACTCCTTGATGAAGCATTCGGAGCTGACATGTGGCCTTACCTTCTGAATTTCCTAAAACTCATGTGTGAGAAGGGATATATGGGTGAAGTTAAGGGCTGCGCCAAAGAGTATCGCAGACTTTACAATGAAGCCCATGGCATAGTTGAAGCAACCGTTACAAGTGCTGTAGCACTAACAGATGCTCAGAAAACTGCCCTTCACGATAAGCTTGAGAAGATGAAAGGCAAGAGGGTCGATATGACCTGCTATGTCAATCCCGCGCTTATCGGCGGTATCCGTCTCGACATGGATGGCAAGCGATATGATGGCACAGCAAAAGAGCGTATTGATGCTCTTAATTCCATCATCAAAGATACAGTTGTATAACCCTGAAAGGGTAAGTATGCGCAGTAAGCGCAGGAATAAGAGGATGAGAAATGGCGCTGAAACCTGAAGAAATTAGTCAGATAATAAAAAGCCAGATCAAGCATTATTCCGCCGCTATCGAACAGGCAGAGACAGGAACTGTTATCCTGGTCGGTGACGGTATCGCACGTGCCAGCGGAATGGAAAAATGTATGGCCGGAGAACTTGTAGAATTCTCTAACGGTACTTACGGCATGGCACAGAATCTGGAAGAAAACAGCATTTCTATTGTCCTTCTGGGTTCCGACGTAGGAATTAAAGAAGGCGATATTGTAAAGCGTACAGGAAGAGTTGTATCTGTTCCTGTAGGCGATGAAGTACTTGGACGTGTAGTTAATGCCCTTGGTCAGCCAATAGATGGCAAGGGTGATATTAAGCCTGTACGCTTCGATCCAATCGAGCATACAGCACCTGGAATCATTGAACGTCAGCCTGTTAAGGAGCCACTCCAGACAGGTATCAAAGCAATCGATTCAATGATCCCGATCGGCCGTGGACAGCGTGAACTTATCATAGGCGACCGTCAGACAGGTAAGACTGTCATTGCTACAGATACCATCATTAACCAGAAGGGTAAAGATGTTGTCTGTATCTATGTAGCCATTGGCCAGAAGAATTCCACAGTTGCCAACCTTGTTGCAAACCTTGAAGCAGCAGGCGCTATGGAATATACAGTAGTTGTTGCAGCTACGGCTTCAGAAGGTGCACCACTTCAGTACATTGCACCATATGCCGGAGCTACTATCGGTGAGTATTTCATGAATAACGGCAAGCATGCCCTCATCATTTATGATGATCTTTCCAAGCATGCTGTTGCTTATCGTGAATTGTCACTCCTTATCAGACGTCCACCAGGACGTGAAGCTTATCCTGGAGACGTATTCTATCTGCATTCACGTCTTCTTGAAAGAGCAGCTAAGCTTTCTGATGCTAATGGCGGCGGATCTCTTACAGCTCTTCCTATCATTGAGACACAGGCAGGTGATGTATCAGCATACATTCCTACCAATGTTATCTCTATCACAGACGGACAGATATTCCTTGAGACAGAGCTTTTCCACGAAGGTGTACGCCCTGCGGTTAACCCAGGTATCTCCGTATCCCGTGTAGGTGGTAATGCTCAGGTTAAGGCCATGAAGAAGGTTGCCGGAACACTTAAGCTTTTGTATTCACAGTACAGAGAGCTTCAGTCTTTCGCACAGTTCGGATCTGACCTTGATGAAGATACCAAGTCTCGTCTTGATAAGGGTGCAAGAATTGTGGAAGTTCTCAAACAGAACAGGGGAACACCTATTCCTGTTGAGAAGCAGGTTGCAATTCTTTATGCCGTTAACAATGACTACCTTAAGGAAGTTGATACTACTCAGGTAGCAGAATATGAGTCCGGACTCTATGATTTCCTTGATGCAAATGAAGGCGGTAAGGCCGTTATGGACAAGATCGCTGCAACAGGCGCATGGGATGATGAGATCGAAGGTGCTCTTAAGAATTCACTTTCTGAGTATACAAAACGGTTCACAAAGAATGCTTAAGCGGAAAGGAGAACTGACATGGCTTCGATGAAAAGCATCAAGCTCCGCATAAAATCAGTGCAGAGCACCATGCAGATTACCAGAGCTATGAAGCTGGTAGCTTCTTCCAGACTCCGCAAGGCCCAGGAACGTGT
>JAEEGF010016441.1_pt1 | contig 26007 bp, 26 predicted proteins | sample 9134171 | NCBI WGS metagenome assembly JAEEGF01 (sample SAMN16246542, study PRJNA631951) | gut metagenome | biome: gut microbiome; feature: rumen; material: AP-attached | host: Bos | place: Iran: Karaj | collected 2018-10 | reverse complement strand
TAATTATTTACGTTTGCCGCTACCGCGGCAGCACAAAATAAGTGTTTTCGTAAGTTGTTTTCACTCCTTCGCGCCGTTTTTTTTGTAATGTTAGCAACTTTTCAAAACTCGACATTCGGGCTATTTATCAAATATAAATGCCTTGTTATAATTATCTCTCTAAAATCTCCATAAAACAAGTAAAATCAGCAAATTAAAATAAAAATCTTCAATAATATGCTTTATTTTATGGTACAAATACCCCAGAAAGTCCCACTTACAGCTCTCAGTCTTGAAAATTAAGGCTTTTTTTAGTAAAGTTTTATAATACATAAAGTGGCGTAGACAGAAATCTTCTGTTAGACTTGAGCCACTAGCTAAAATCTTTATGGAGGATTTTTATGGATAAAGAACAGGTAAAGGCAGCTCTCAAACAGTTCTTCATTGACAATCTTGGAATCGATGGAAGCATTTTGAACTATGATTCTGAATTGTTTGGTGACGAAATTGGTCTTGATTCAGTAGATTCACTTGAAATTATCTCTTTTGTAGACAGCGAATACGAAGTTTCAATGACTGGTGTTGCAAAGGAAAACTTCAAGAGCATTGATACAATCACTGATTATATCGTTGCTAACAAAAAATAATACCTAAAATTAAACGGTGGTTTTTTGGAATGTTTTCTGAAAAGCCACCGTGTTTTTTATCTTTAAATCTTAATTCTCTAGGGATCAGAATCAATCAATTTATTTAAGGACGTTTTATATGACACAGGACAAAAATCGCTGCGTTGTTACAGGTTTAGGCGTTATCTGCGCTATTGGTAACGATGTAGAAGAAACATGGAAGAATGCGTTGAATTCAGTTTCTGGAATTCACAAGACAGTTTCAGTTGACACAAAAGATTGTTATGCAGATCTGGCAGGTGAGGTTCACTGCGATACACTGGATCAGGGAATTGATAATCCTGAAGAAAAAGACAGAGCTACAAAGTTCTGTATCAGGGCTGCTAAGGAAGCTCTTGCTGATGCAGGTCTTACAAAGTTTAACAATGATCCTCGCGTAAGTGTAATTATTGGAAGCTGCGTTGGTGGTGTTGTTAGTATTGAAAATTATTATAACAATGGTCAGAAAGACGTAAACGAAATTGCAAAAATGCCTATTGGTGCAATTGCTTCAAAGGTTGCTGAAGATACAGGTGCTGCCGGTGTTGTAACAAATATTGGTAATGCCTGTGCTGCAGGTACAATGTCAATTTCAGTTGCCTGCGATCTTATCCGCTCCGGTAAGGCTGATGTTGTAATTGCCGGTGGTGCTGATTCCTTTGCTTCAGTTCCATATTCAGGCTTCCTTGCACTTCACGCTCTGGACGAAAACGGTTGTTCTCCTTTCAATCACTGTCACGGTATTACTCTGGGTGAAGGTTCAGGAATTGTAATCGTTGAATCATACGAACATGCAAAAGCCCGCAATGCTAAAACATACTGTGAAGTTCTTGGTGGTGCCGTTACACAGGATGCTCATCACATTACAGCTCCTCGTGAAGATGGTCTGTGCCAGATTGAAGCTATTGAAAGAGCAATCAGAAATTCTGGAATCAAGAAGTCTGACATTGGTTATGTAAACGCACACGGTACTGGTACAGGTAAGAATGACGGTGCTGAATTTGTTTCACTTCACGCTGTATTCGATCAGGAAAATCCTGGCCTTTCAGCTTCTTCTACAAAGGCTCTTACAGGTCACTGTCTTGGTGCAGCAGGTTCAATTGAAGCTGTATTCTCAATCAAGGCACTGACAACAAATACTGTTCTGCCAACTCTGGGCTTCTCTGAAGAAGATAAGGTTGCCCTTAAGGAAAAGGCTGGTACTCTTGACTTTGCACAGAACGTTCCACACGCAAAGGAACTGACTGCCGTAATGAGCAATAACTTTGCTTTCGGTGGTACAGATGCTTCAATCATTTACTCTAAGATTCCAGGTGATGTTGTAAGTCAGCCTGCAAAAGACAAGCCTATTGCCGTAACAGGTTTTGGTATTGTCAGCCCAATGGGTAATTCAAAGGAAGCTTATCTTGAAGGCGTTAAGAATGGTTTCAAGCCTGCTGAAAAGTCAATTCATTCTGCAGTTGGTCTTGATGATTACAACGCTGTAGGTCTTAAGATGGCCTTTACCCGCAAACTGGATAATATGAGCCAGCTGATGGCTGTTTCTGGTGTAGCTGCCCTTAAGGATGCAGGAATTACAGTTACTGAAGAAAATGAAAAGGATATCGGTATTATCATCGGTACTTCTGAAGGTGCCCTTGGACCTACATATGAATTCCAGGAACTGATTTCTAAAGAAGGAAATGCTAAGGGTTCTGCATTTAAGTTCCCTCACACTGTATACAACGCTGCAGGTGGTTACCTTTCAATTACAACCGGCGTTAAGGGATACGGTGCTACTGTAACACAGGGTGCTGGTTCTGGTCTTACAAGCATTGCTTATGCAGTTAACGTTCTTCGTGATGGTCAGGAAAAGGTTATGATGGCCGCAGGTCTTGATGAAAACACAGAAGTTCTTACTGATCTTTACAGCAAGCTGGGCTATGTTTCAGATAAGGTAGTTGCTCCATATGCAGGTGCAGACGGATTTGTAATGTCTGACGGTGCCGTTTCAATGATGATGGAAGAAGAAGACTACGCTAAGGCTCGTGGTGCTAAGGTTTACTGCCACGTTCTCGGATATGGTAACGGTCGTAAGAATGTTAAGTTCGGTAAGCTTGCAGGTTCAGGTGAAGGTCTGGATGCTGCAATTGCAGATGCACTTAAGGATTCAAATACAAGCCTGGATGAAATCACAGCAGTATTCGGTTTTGCTGATGGATTCAAGGTTGTTGATGATATTGAAACTGAATCTTACAAGAGAGTCTTTGGAGACAAACTTGCATCTCTTCCTGTAGTTCAGATTAAGGAAAGAACTGGTGAAGGACGTGCTGCTGCTGCAACACTTCAGGCTGCACACGCTGCAATGATGCTTGGCGGACTTATTCCTTTAGATGATGCTTACCTCCTTACTTCAGAAGGTGTAAAGAAAACAAAGGTTGAAGCTTCTTCACTGGGAAAAGTTCTGGTAACTTCATTCTCAAGCGGCGGTTCTTACACAGCAGTTGTATTAGGTAAATAAATAATTTATTCTTGTTTATATGCCCGCCGGTCCTGCATAGAATCGGCGGACATTCATTTTATTAAGAGGATGTAATATGAAAGTAGCAATTGTAACAGGTTCTTCAAAAGGAATCGGAAAAGCATGTGCCCTTAAGCTGGCAAAAGAAGGCTATACAGTAGTAATCAATTATTCAAGTTCAGACGAAGCTGCTCAGAAGGTACTGGAACAGGTAAAGGCTGAAGGCGGAGACGGAATGGTTTACAAGGCTGATGTTTCTGACATTGAGCAGGTAAAGAAAATGTTCCGCGAAGTAAGTAAGACTTACGGTCAGATTGATGTTCTGGTAAACAATGCAGGTATTGTTCGTGATGAATATCTTCTCATGCTTAAACCTGAAACAATGGACAAGTGTTTTGACCTTAACATTAAGGGATATGTTTATTGTGCTCAGCAGGCTGCCCTTAAGATGTTTAAGAAAGGTGGTGCCATTATCAATATGTCATCTGTAAGTTCAAAGATGGCTCTTGCAGGTCAGGCAGTTTATTCTGCAACAAAGGGTGCCGTTAACTCTCTTACACAGACTCTTGCAAAAGAACTTGCTCAGTACAAAATCCGTGTAAATGCAGTTGCTCCTGGTTTTATTGCAACAGAAATGATTGACGCTATCCCTGAAGAAAAGCGTGAAGAATATCTTAAGGAAATTCCTGCAAAGAGACTTGGTACAGGTGAAGATGTAGCTAACGTAGTTGCTGCTCTTGCTTCTGATGCTTTCTCTTATGTAACAGGTCAGGTTATTGTAATTGATGGAGGTCTTTCATTATGAGCGGCATGAATATTTACGAAATCTCAGAAAAAATTGCTCAGCGTCCTCCTTTTCAGATGATTGAAAGAGTAGTGGAACTGGTTCCAAATGAATCAGCTGTTGGTATTAAAAACGTTTCTGTTAACGAACCATATTTTATGGGACACTTTCCTGGAACTCCAATTATGCCTGGGGTTCTCATTGTAGAAAGCTGTGCCCAGCTCTGTTCACTTGTAATCGAAAAAACACCTGAAGATCTGGATGACAAGCTCTACGTTCTTCTTAAGGTTGACGGATTTAAGTTTGTTAAACCAGTTATTCCTGGAGACAGACTGGAAATCACTGTAAACAAGACAAAGGGCGGCGGAGTTCTGGTAGGCTTTAACTGTGTAGTTAAGGTTGACGGCACAGTTTATGCAAAGGGCGACTTAACCTTTACTACAATTCCAAAGGATGCTTTGGGTAAATAATGTGCTTAAAAAACTAAGCTCAGACTGTTTATAAAAAAGCGATTTTATCGTACACTATAAGCGCATTCTTCAAAGAGAGTGCGCTATTTTTTTTATTTGGAAATGGTGAATATGAAGAATATCTTGGTTTTAAATGGAAGTCCTAAGAAGAATCAGAGTACAACCATGTACGTAACAAATGCTTTTGTAAAAGGACTTGAGGCAAGTGGTGAATACAAGGCAGAGTTTATCAACATCAGTGAACTTAATGTGAAAAAATGTCTGGGTTGTCTTAGTTGCTGGGGCCGTACAGAAGGGGAATGTATTATCAAAACCGATGACGTTCCTATGATAAAAGAGAAAATCTTAAAGACTGATATAATTCTGGTAAGCTTCCCTCTTTTCTATTTCGGCATGCCTGGAGAAGTTAAGTGTCTGCTGGACCGCCTGCTGAGTATTATGAATACATATTCAGGTCAGCTTGTTCCAGAAGATCCAAAGGCTCCTCTCCACGGTTTCAGATATGATATGGCAGGAAAAAAACTGATTGTAATTTCAGGCTGTGCATGGAATGATGATAAGGTCTTTAATCCTCTTTTAGGACAGCTGGACTGTATCTGTGGAAATGACGGTTACACAGCACTTTTCTGTCCTCAGATTAAGGCTGTTGTGGATCGCGGGGGTAATCGCCTTGAACGTTACTTAAAGCGCTATGAAGATGCCGGTACAGAGTTTGCCTCCAGTGGATGTCTTTCTGCGGAAACAAAAGAGCAGTTAAAGAAAACACCTTTTTCTGCTGCAGTTTACGAGCAGATTCTTACCGCTTACTGGGCTCAGGAAAGAGAGGCCGGTGGCTTGAATAAATAAGGCCTTAAGGCAAGAACTTGCACCCCTAAAATTGGACATATAAAGTTCAATATTCAGGAGGTGCATTTTTTTTTTGCTTTACATTTCGGAACTTTTAAGCCAGACCAATGATTTCAATTTGACCAGGCAGTTTTTTCTTCCTGGAGATAAAGAAAACTAGTGTACAGGTCAGGGCAAAAAAAATGATGGGAAAAACAGCTTCCCAGACTGGAGAAATGAGTCTGCCTGAAAAAAAACCAAGGACAGCCATAAGAAAAGGAAGAAAGAGGGTAATAAAGCCCTGCAGGAATTTTGTTTTACGGCTGACTTCAATTTCTACCAGAGTGCCGGCTTTAAGATTCAGGCCCCTGCTGTTTTCTACCGTAAAAATTGTATGTTTTGTATTACACTCACCGCCGCAGGAAGCACAACCGTCGTTTGGCATAGGGGTGAGTTTAACAATATTGTCTTTTACATCAAGGATGATAGCTTTTTCTGTCATAAGAAGAATGCACCTATTTTTTCAGTTCTTTAAGTCTCCGGTCACATTCTTTTGCGCCTTTAATATTGCCCAGTTCTTCATAGGTATCTCTAAGATTAAAAATTGCTTCCTCAAAGTATGGATTAATTGTTAAGGCTGTTTCAAAGGCCCCGGCAGCGCTTTCGTAATCCTCATTTCTGAACTGGATTACTCCCATCATATTCCACAGAGTCGGGCTGCATTTGTTGTTTTCCGTGCCTAAAAATGCATAACTCATTGCAAGATGGTTTTCACCAACAGTGTAATAAAGGAATGCCAGAGTTTCTATGATTTCAGAATTGTCCGGATTAAGGTTGTAGGCGTGTCTGCAGGCATTAATTGCTTCTACAAAATTTCCTGAATCCCTGTAAGTAAGGCTCAGGTTGAACCAGAGAAGATAATTTTCCTGTTCTACAATCAAAGCTCTTTTGAAACATGCAATTGCATCAGCAAAATTTCCTTTTGATGCGTATTCTATAGCCTGATTGTTAAGTTTTTCTACACTTTCAAACATGTGGACCTGCCTTTCCTGGACTCATCTTCTGGAATAAGAATTTAATCTTTGTCAGAGCACTGTTTTCACTTCCTAAAAGCTTCTCAAATTCTTCCAGACTCTCTTCTATTAATTTTAATCCTATTTCCCTTGCTTTTTCAATGGAATTATTCTTTTTCATAAGATTTATGGCTTTTTCAACTGCAGGATTTTCAGTGCTGCTGTTATGGGCTTCCTTGAAATATCCTGTAAGTTCCTCCTGTTCCTCTTTTGAGGCCTGTTCAAAGAAGAGAATGACAGGAAGGGATTTTTTTCCTTCTACAATATCGTCACCCCGGTCCTTTCCTGCATTTCCTGTAGTTAAGTTGATAACATCATCAATAATCTGGAATCCTGCACCGATTTTGCTGGCGCAGAGGGCCATTTCTTCTACTTCCTCCGGTTTTGCTCCAGCAATAAGTGAACCGATTCTTGCTGCAAGTGAAGAAAGAGTTCCAGTTTTGCTCTTTACCATAAAGAGATATTCTTCCTGTTTAGGAATAAAACTTTCCTGCCTGTGCCAGTAAATATCCATTGCCTGTCCCAGGTGGAGTTTTCGTAATTCTACAAGATAGGCGTCATAAAGGGCCTGTTTTACTTCTTCCCCTTGAATAATGGACTTAATGCATACCGGAGCCTCAAAATAAAGCCAGGATGCGGAATTAAGTGCCGTATCAAGCCCGTAGGTCAAATATGCAGCCGGTTTACCTCTTCTTTCCTGAGAATGGTCCTCAATATCGTCATGGATAAGGCTGGCTGTATGAACAAACTCCAGCAAGGGGGTAAGAGTGTAGGCGTCAGAAAGAAGTTTTTCTGCCTGCTGGCCGCATATTCTGTTCTTTTCAATAAAGGCTTCTGCACATAGAACCAGAAAAAGGGGTCTCCAGCGTTTGCCCCCTGACAAAAGAAGTTCCCGGTTTGGTTTTAGAAGTTCCTGCACTTCCCTTGATGAGCTAAGATTAATTCCATTTATGTTTAAGCCTGACCTTCCGAAAGCCTTTTCAATAAAGAACTGATCCGGTGTGTCCGGCAGGGCTTTTAATAAAATACTGTTGATTTTGTCCAGATAAGCTGAAAAATCAGTTTTAATTTCCATACAGATAATATAACTAAAAAACCGGTAACTTTCTATCAATTACCGGTTTAATCTTATGATTTTCTTGTTATTTGGGATGGAATCAACTGTGTTCCTGAACAGTCTTATTTATAGCATCTGCCATATCTTCCAGTGAAACCTGTCTTTGAACCGCACCGTTTTCCCAGCCGGCTTTAGGCATTCCGTAAACAATGGAAGATTTTTCATCCTGCCCCAGAGTCCAGGCTCCCTGTCTGCGCATTTCTGCCAGCTGAGCCGCTCCATCTTTGCCCATACCGGTCATAATTACGCCCAGAGCATGATTTGTGTATTCCTTTGCAACTGATTCAAAGAGTACGTCTGCAGAAGGTCTGTGGCCGTTTCTCAAAGGTGCCTGACTTAAGCGGATTACGTGGCAGAGGGTGGATTTCTCTACAACAATGTGATAATCACCTGGTGCAATATAAATCTGTCCCGGATGAATAAGATCACCATCTTCAGCTTCCTTTACTGCAAGCGGGCAGATTCTGTCCAGGGATGCAGCAAATTCCTTTGTAAATCCAGCAGGCATATGCTGAACAACCAGAATAGGCTTAGGGAACTTTGGATCAATTTTTGCAAAAACTTCACGGAGAGCATTTGGACCTCCTGTAGAAATACCAATTGCAACAATATCAATATTTGCTCCCTGGCGAAGTGGTTCAATTACGTCAGGATCTTTTTTCTTTGTCTGGAAGAGGGTAGGGCTTAAAGTTGTTGTCTTCTTTATTGAAGGTTCAAAAGGCTTAACCTTGTCTCCCAGGCCCTTGTTCTTTGCATCGATTTCAGCTTCTTTTTCCTTTGCCTGATGCATGTAAAATTCGAAAGGTGCAATATCCTTACCTTTACGAACAGCATAACGGCGGCCATAAGAAGCAACTTTTTCAATAATGAGGTCTGAAACTGTTGCAATGTTTACAGAAGTTGATCCATTAGGCTTTGTGATAAAGTCCGATGCACCAAGTTCCAGACACTGCATTGTTACAGGGGCGCCCTTTTCTGCAATAGAAGAAAGAACTACAACAGGAATATCAATTCCCTGTGCCTTACGCTCCTGCAAAAATTCTATACCTGTCATTTCAGGCATTTCTATATCAAGAAGAATCAAGTCAGGCTGCAGTGTTGGGATTTTTTGAAGGAGGAAACGGCCGTTCATAGCAGTTCCTACTACATGCAGTCCTTCTGTTCCGTCAACAATTCTAGAAATAAGATTGCGCATCAAAGCAGAATCGTCGCAAACAATTACATTGATATCGTCCATACAAACTCCCGGATTTTTTAAATTTGTAAAAACAGTTTAATACTAGCTCTCCTGCTTTTCATAAAGACAAGCCCATTCTGTTTTAAGGAACTGAAATTTTGTTTCCATTCCAAAAAGGCTTTCTGAATGACCTATGAAGAGATAGGATGATTTTGCCATAGAATCATAGAATCTGTCGATAGTGGCCTTCTGGGCAGCTTCATCAAAGTAGATGAGAACGTTGCGGCAGAAAATCACATCAAGATCTCTCTGTCCTGAATCAAAGCGGAGATTATGGTAGTCGAACTTGATTGTAGACATAATCTCCGGTTTAACCTGATAACCGGTTTCATTCTTTGTAAAGAATTTGGCCAGATAGGTTTCAGGAATTCCGGCAATACGGGCTTCCGGATAAAATCCCTGCTGTCCAACCATAAGGGACTTAAGGGAAATGTCAGAAGCAAGAATTTCGAATGTATAAGGAGCAGGAAGTTTATCCTTTAAAATCATTGCGATTGTGTAAGGCTCTTCACCTGTAGAACAACCGGCAGACCATATACGGATTTTGGTGCTTCCCGTCTTCTTTTTATTTTCGAGAACATGTGGTATGACGTAATTTATAAGTGCGTCAAAATGTGGTTGGTTTCTGAAGAAACGCGTAAGATTAGTCGTAATGCTGTCAAGGAAGACTTTAAATTCGCCCTGGTCGCTTGTAATAATCTTGTAATAATCCTCTACGTTAGTCAGCTTCTTTTCGCGGAGTCTCTCCTTTAAGCGGCTGTCCAGAATAGAACGGTTTGTGTCAGAAAACGTAATTCCGCTGGCATCATAAATGAGTTTGCGGAACTGATCAAATTGTAAATCTGTAAGCAAATCAGCCATAATTAATAATTATATACCTCAAAAAGCAACTTGTAAAATTTTATAAAAAAAGGCTGATTCCTTCCACCGCTCAAGATTTTGATGTCTGCTCAGTAGATGTATCAGCCTTCTTTTACCTAATTCCGGAGTTTTACCAGCGGGTCAACCAGTTTATCATTTTCGTATATCGTGAAATGAAGGTGTGGACCTGTACTTTGACCCGTGCTTCCGACCTTTCCAATAACCGTGTTTACGTCTACCCAGTCACCGGCGCTTACATTTCTCTTCAGCATGTGACCGTAAAGGGATTTAAGCCTGTTAGGGTGCTGGATGATTACATAGTTACCATAAATGTTTGACCAGCCGGATGTAGTTACCTGACCACCCATTGTAGGGTAAATGCTTGTACCTTGAGGGCAGGCCATATCAATACCGTTATGATAAGTTCGTTTATTTGGATTGAACGGATTTTGTCTCATGCCAAAGTATGATGTGAGGGTGTATCTTGCATTACGCAGTGGATTTCTGAAGAGAGAACCCTGAATTTCCAGTTTTTCCATTCTTGGCAGCTGAGCATCAGGAACGAAAATTGTCTGGTTCTTTGAAAGACGCTTTGATGTGTCAATATTATTTACGTAGCTGCACTTTTCAGCATCAACTTCATATTTCTTTGTGATTGCAGCAATTGTTTCTGATGAAGAACTTGTTGTGTAGAGGATTCCTGACATTGAAGGAATTTTCAAGTATGAGCCCGGATCAAGCTTTTCTGTTTTTGCCTTGTTTGCAGAAAAGAGAGTATCAACTGTCACGTTGAACTTCTGGGCAATTTTACTGTAACTGTCTCCGGACTGAATTCTGTAAACCTGATATGTGAGGAGGGAATCATAATCAAAACTTTCTTCCTCTTCTTCAATCATTGCAAGTTCTGCACCGTCTTCACCAGCAAGACCTTCTGCATCTGCGGCTGCGGCTGCTGCTTCCTTGTCGGCCTGTGCTGCCAGATATCCGTTGTCTTCTTCTACAAGAAGCTTATCAGTTTCATCAAGAGTTGAAGTTTCTGTAACTTCCGGAGCTTCTATGATTTCTTCTGCATTATCTGTAGGGGCAACGTCAGCCATTGCCTGAAGTGCTGATTCATGCTGTTCTGCAAGACGAATTTCTTCATCTGAAAGTTCGTCCTTTTTATTCAGGTTCATAGGCCTGATTGTCTGATAGGTCAAGTCTGGAAGATACATAATATCCAGCCCGCCCTGTCCTGTAGAGGTATTAGTCTTATATGCCTTTATTCCGGCTGTTGTTGAAACAAGCACGGATGCTGTGAGAATTGCTGTTGCGCTATATAAAATTCTATACTTAATATGGTCTTTCATGGCGAATACGTCCCCAAATTATAGAATATTTTCAGCAGAAAAGCAATTTTGAAAACCTTATATAGATAATAGAAATCACTTTTCTACTTCAAATAACGATAATTTATACTATTTTGCCTTTTTATTAAGTCCGATGAGATAAGTTTCAAAGGACTCTGTTCTGCAGGCTTCAGGTTTGAATCCCTTTGCCTGGGTAAAAATCTCTCTCATCTTCTTGAGTAAAGCCTGCTGATCTCCGTTTTGAAAAATTTTTACACAGAAGTTTCCACCGGTTTTAAGCATCTGATCGGCGTACCAGATGGCCATTTCAACCAGTCCCTTGCTTCTCGCTGTATCAACAACACGGTTTCCTGTGGTAAGGGGTGCGGCATCACAGACTACCAGGTCAAATGGACCTTCAGCCTTGATTTTGTCGTAAATCTCCTTGTCCGTCAGGTCCCCCTGATAGAAGACCAGCTTGTCATCCTTAACAGATTTTGAGAGTGGATTCAGATCGCAGGAAACAACTTTACCGCTGCTGTCAATATTTCTTAACAGCCAGGTAGTCCAGCTTCCGGGAGCGGCACCTAAATCGAGAACAACTGTGCTTTTTTTAAGCATGGAGAATTTCTGGTCAATTTCCTCAAGTTTGTATACTGAACGGGCAGGATATCCTTCCCTGAATGCTTTTTGTGACCAGTAATCTGGTTTGCTGTATGAATTTGTCTTAGATGGCATATCTTATATGTCGGCAGAAAGAGCGTAAATCGTGAATAGAAAAACAGACAGTGAATCTGAATTGAGAATCAGGCCGGAGAACCGGAGCCTTTATGTGTTTTCGTGTTTATCCGTTTTATAAACAGTTCCATGTTGCTGGCAAAAAAGACCAGGATGTAAACAATGAAGGCAATGGTAAAGAGCATAAATGCCCAGAAAGAATAATATTCATTGTCAAAGCTTCTGGTAATGTAGCCAAGGGAAAGCATTGTTAAAATCAGAATTATTCCGGAAGAAACCCAGCGCGGAATAAGATTTCTCTTTTTCTGAGGAGCAAGATTACTGTTTACTTTAGCCAGTACCTTCTGAATGGTATCATCCTTCAGGGGAACAGGAACGTTTAAAGGTTCTGCTGAGAGTTTTTCTGCTTTAGTCAGGGCCTTTACTTCATTACGACACTTGCTGCAGAAAAGAAAATGAAGGATTAGTCTGAAAGGAATGCGCTGATGCTTGTCCAGGCGGAGATATTCCTCCATGTATTCTTCATGTGTTTTACTCATATGTTGCTCCTGTTTTTAGACGCTGAAGTCTGAGAGTTTTTCCCTCAGAATCTTTTTAGCTCTAAAAATATGTGATTTTATCGTATTAACCGGGAAATCAGTAATTGTAGAGATTTCCTCGTAAGAAAAATCATGAAAAAAATAAAGATCCAGGCAGATTGAATAGTTATCTGGAAGTTCTTTAACTGCTTCTTTAACCGCCTTAAGGGTTGCGTTGTAGATTTGTGCTTCTTCAGGAGTCTTTCCCCTGTAGGCGAAAAGAGCACTGTCCATGTCCAGGTCTGTTAAAGGTGTGGTGTCATTTTTCTTTTTTTTAAGGTTCACTGCAGTTGTAAAGGCTATTCTTGTGAGCCAGGTGGAAAATCTGCTGTTCCCCTTAAATCCTGCAAGATTTGTATAGGCTTTAATGAAAACATCCTGTACAAAATCTTCAGTATCATCCTTATTCTTAAAAAAACGCATCCCTAAAGCCTCTACTCTGTTTTTGTAGAGGGCCATCAATTCTGCAAATGCCTGGGATGAACCTTTTAACGTTTCCCTAATCAGACTCAGGTCGTAATTGTGAGATGTTGAATTTTGGGCTGAGAAACCGAATATTCCTTCAGTTTCAGTCTTCGTTCTTTCCATCTTTAAAATCTGGATTAACCTTATAGAAAATTATAAGAGCAATCCCCAGCATAAGAGGTAAGAGTCCTCCTAAGAGAGCCCAGTTTACCTGTGTCATAAGCGCAAATAAAACTGTGAGGGCAATTCCAACTGCTATAAGACATAAGCCTGCAAGAAGAACATATGCCTTGAAGTTAAACTTTCTTGGCTGTTCTGTACCGCTTCTGATTCTCAGGGAAACTTCCCTGTGATGCCACAAAAGAGCAAAAAACAAGAGTGTTGCAAAAAATACAATACCTACGATTGGAATGATTGCAATAATAATTTGTGCTGCCGGCGTGTACTGAATGGCCATACTGTCCTCACTTTATCTTATCTGTTCACTTATTTAGACAAGATTTATGTTCCAGGGTTGCATTAATTTTTCAAATATTAAAAGAAAATGTATTCGTTAAAATACAAATCCTTTATCTGATTCAAAACAAGCTGACTGTTTATTGTGTCTTTCAGTTCCTGCTTGATATGGTCTTCTCCTTTTTTTAGAAGTTCCTTTTTTGTGTAGCTTGAAAAATAATCTGCAAAAATAGCTTTTATCTGCCTTTCCTTTTTTGCAATTTCTTCTTCAAATGCGGTGTCTCCCTGTGGGTAAGAAAACCATGGTGAAATAACCAGAACGCTGGAATCTTTATCTGTGTCCTGGCGGATTGTAATGCGGAGCTGTCCAAGATTTGTGTAGGCACTTACAGTATCTTTTGCCCTCTTTGACCTGTTGATGACTTTCTCTACACTAGGGTCTGTCTTTCTGTAGTTTTCTCCAATCCGGTCTTTTCTAACAAAAAAGGCAATAAGACCTGAAAGAAAAACAAGTGCTGCTACTCCTATAAGGACCTTTGTGAGAATTCCTGGAAGCCTGTCCAGAATTTCATCACCGCTTGTAGTTTTATCAGGATCAGGAATATTTCTGCAGAATAAATCCAAAAAACTCATTTTACTTCCTCACAATCATCTTTGATTTGAAAATCTTTTACCAGGCTGAGAGTTCTGGTGCTGGCTTTACCTTCACTGTCAATTTTACCGGGAATTCTTGCTGTAAGATAGATGCCGTCTTCCAGCCATTCTTCTTTTTCAATTGTACCATTTTTGCGGATAAGTTCTACCAGGTCAGTTCTTTCCATTGGGATTTTGTACCGGTTTTCCAGACCCAGCAGGCTCTCCGTTAAAAAGTTCATTAAATCTTCAAAACCTTCTTCTGTTTTTGCACTGATTTTAAGGGCATTTGGGAAGGTTTGATCCAGTTTTGCCATAACGACAGGATCGTCTTTTACCCGGTCAATCTTGTTTAAAAGAACTTTGCGGGGCAGGGAGTCTGCGTTGATTTCTTTAAGAACCTTGAGAACCTGTTCGTACTGCATGATACAGTCTTTGTCGCTGGAATCAACAACTATAAGGAGCAGGTCGGCAAGGGCTGCTTCTTCCAGAGTTGAGCGGAAGGAATTTACCAGAGTGTGAGGCAGATTTGAAATGAATCCTACTGTATCTGTAAGCAGGACGGTGGAAGCTTCTGAAAGTGTGAGCTTTCTTGTTGTAGGGTCCAGAGTTGCAAAAAGTTTGTCTTCTACAAAAACCTGGGCACCTGTGAGTGCATTCAGCAGACTGGATTTTCCTGCATTTGTGTAACCCACAAGGGCTGCGGACTGCTGGGCCAGGCGCTTTCTCTGTTTGCGCTGAGTTTCTCTGTCCAGCTGAACCTGTTCCAGTTCTTTTTTGATTGCAAGAATTTTGTCTTCAACCTGACGACGGTTAAGTTCCAGCTGTGTTTCACCGGAACCCTTTGCTCCATAGTTGCCGCCTCTTTGACGGGCCATATCGCCGTACATGTGGGCAAGGCGGGGAAGGGAATACTGCAGCTGGGCCAGCTGAACCTGAAGAACTGCTTCTTTTGTCTGAGCACGCTGAGCAAAAATCCTCAGAATAACTTCATTTCTGTCAAAGCATGGAATGTTAGTAAGTTTTTCCCAGTTGCGCTGCTTTGTTGCTTCAAGAGTCCAGTCGAAAATAATGCATTCAGCAAAAATCTCCTTTGCGTGGTCTGCAATCTCCTGGGCTTTACCCTTGCCAAAACCGTAAACCGGATTAGGTTCGATTCTGTTTAGAACCACAGTGTCGGCAATTTCCATCCCCAGAGTGTGAACAAGACCCTGAAGTTCTCTTGGAGCTGGATCTGTATTTTTATCAGAAGCAGGTGCACCTACAAGGAGACACCTTACCTTTTTTTCTTCTTCTTTTTTGATTTCTACCATAATTTGAAGAATACTGTCTAAATAGTCCTTGGTCAATTTGAAAAAAAACAAGCGGAGTCTTAATAAATATGGTTACCGGGCTGAAAAAGATTTAGAAAAACCGTGGGCTCGCCCACTACACGCAGCTTGTTCCTGTAATTATTTACGTTAGCCGCTTTGCGGCTGCACAAGCTGAGTGTTTTTTCTAAATCTTTTTCAGCCCTCGCACCATATTGTTTAGGCAAAGAAGGGGTATTGGAATCGTGCTATAATCCCACCCCATTTGTTTTCAATTATAATTGTAAATTCTCTTGAAAAAGTAGTGAGATTCCGATTAAATTCATCCGAAAATAGAAAGACGATAGAGGAGTTTTATTGTGTCATCCGGACAGAAAACAGCGTTCAGCCTTTTAGTCTCGATTCTTGTATTTGGCGCCTGTCTCGCCTATGCAGTTTTGGGCGGCTTTGAATTCATTCAGATTAAATTTTATCAGCCTCGCATAGTACAGAATGTGAACCGGCATCTGGACGAAATTTCTGTGGATTTTGATGATTATGTGGACAGCAAAAAAAGTCAGTTTGCAAAGTATGCTCTTGCTGAAAGCGTTCAGTCATATATTGAAAGGGATGCTACTGAAGATGATGCAGAAAATCGTTCTATCCTGACCTCTCAGCTTTTTGATTCAAATCCTGGTCTTGAAGGAATAAGAATTATTGAACAGGATGGAAATTCCGTTCATTTCAGTACTTACCAGCAGGATTTGCTTTCTGAAACTGATGAACTTATTTCCTATAAAAATTACCGCAGTCTGGATGAACTGCCCTATCACCTTTTGAGCAGCAGTGATACTGGAAACTATATTTCTTCAGAAGCTGAAATGGAAAAAAGAGTTTCCCTTTATTTTGATTCAGAAAAAGACAGAATAATTTTTTCTCTGCCGTATTTTGATCACTATACCGCTTACCGGGGCACAATTCTTTTTTATGTAAATACAGATGATTTTATCCGCATTTTGATTCAGAAAAATGTTGTCAGCCTGAATACCAGAAGCGTTATTGTTGCTGAATTAAATTCTGACGTGAATAATCAGTCCAGGGAAAATGTAGGGCTGGCTTTTAATGTTCCTTTCACTGCAAGAAAAAGCATTAAGCAGGAAATCCTGAATAAGTGGAGCAAGGGACTTTTTGGTGTTGAGCAGCTTGTAAAAAATAACAGTGATGACAAGACACTTGTTCTTATTTCTTCAAGGACTTCAAAGTATGTAACTCTTTCCTGGATCTGCGATGAAAAGGAATTTGAGTTTACTTATGTGGAACGCATGCTGATTTTGATGGCTGTGTTCATTACAATTTTCCTTGTTGTTTTCCTGATTTTTAATATCCGCCATGATGATATGGTTGTTATCCGGGGAAGAGTTCACAAATTTCAAAAGGCTCTTTTTGCTGAATATATAGAAAGAAAAGATTCCGGCGACTGGACAGAATTAAGCAGGGAATTAAATTATCGTCGTCAGGATGTAAATGATGAAATTAAAAAGAGTCTGGGAAAAAGAGGAAAAAAACACGCTAAAGAATTAGAGTCTCTTCTTGATGAAAGCTGGAATGAACTTTTTGCGGCTGTAGGTGGAGTTAATGCTTCTGCCAAAATTGAAGCTGATAAGGCTGCTGATGATATAAAGGCTGTTGAAGCTCCTTCAGAAAAACTTGAACCTGTTAAGGCTGAACTTGTGGAAGCTGTGGAAGAGCTGGAAGAAGTTGAAGAACTTTCTCCTGTTGATGAAAATCCTGCACTTACTGAACTTGATTCCGCTGATGAAGTTGAAGAACTTGACGAAGTAGAAGAACTGGAAGATGTGGAAGAAGCAGATGAAGTTTCTCCAGTCAAGCCATCACTTTCTGCAATCGAGCCAACTGCATCTCCAATCGAGCTCTCTGCATCTGCAAACGAGCCGTCTGCTCCTGCAATCGAGCTGTCTGCATCTGCAACCGAACCAGCTGCTTCTGCAATCGAGCCGGCTGCATCTCCAACCGAACCAGCCACATCTGCAACCGAGCCGGCTGTATCTGCAAACGATCCATCTGCTCCTGCAACCGAGCTGTCTGCATCTCCAATCGAGCTGTCTGCACCTGCAAACGAACCAGCTGCATCTGCAACCGAACCAGCCGCACCTGCGTTCGAGCCAACTGCTCCTGCAACCGAGCCATCTGCATCTCCAAACGAACTGTCTGCTCCTTCAATCGAGCTGTCTGCATCTGCAACCGAACCAACTGAATCTCCAATCGAGCTGTCTGCATCTGCAACCGAGCCAGCCGCACCTGCAATCGAACCATCTGCTCCTGCAACCGAACCAGCTGCATCTCCAATCGAGCTGTCTGCTCCTGCAAACGAACCAACTGCATCTGCGTTCGAGCCGGCTGTATCTGCAAACGAACCAGCTGCTCCTGCAACCGAACCAGCTGCATCTGCAATCGAGCCGGCTGCATCTCCAATCGAGCTGTCTGCACCTGCAAACGAACTGTCTGCATCTCCAAACGAGCTTACTGCATCATCAGACGTACTCCCTGAAATAGAAGAAAACCTGGAATCAGATGACGCTGATGCTCCGGAAGAAGAATCTTCAATCGACATACCAAAACCATCTGACACTGAATCTGAAAAGAGTGCTTATGAGACTTTTGAAAATGCCGATAATAAAAAACGCGGGTCGCTTATGGCACTTGCTTCAAAAGCAGCAGAAGAAGCAGCATCCGCAGTAGCAGGCAGGGAGATAAAAAAATCTTCACTTTTACAACATGCCCTTAAACTTAAGGCAGAAGCTGAGCAGAAAAATGAAAATGAGTCCGGAAAAAAGCCAGATTCATTTGCAGAGGATTTTAAGGTTTCATCTCCTGACTTTACCTTCCTTGATGAAGGCAGATAAGCAGAAGAGGTTCTTAAAAAAATGACAGCAGAAATTGATCCATCTTTAGAAACACTTGAGCAGAAACACGGTCTTTTAAAAAGAGCCCTGGATGTGCTGACAAATTGTAATCATGCAATCAGAGGAGGGCTCCTGGAAGAAGCAGATGCCTTTCGCAGACGTCTTGCTGAACTCCAGAAAGAAGAAGAAGCCGAAGAAGTTTTTTATTTTACAAACAGCATGCAGCTTTCTGAATATTTCAATGATGTAGAATTTTCTACCCTTGATGATGATTTAAAATCCATTACAGAAAACTCTGATGGAATTTATACTGTTTCAAAAAATATGGAAACTCAGGGACTGCCTCTGGACACTTCATTTCTTGAACTGGTAAATTCCGTTTTACATTAATTCTATTTCATTTAAGGGAGCAGTGCCTTGAAAAAAAATTTTAAAAAGTTTCTTATTCTGGGATTACTTTCCCTTATATTTTGTCTGCCTTTATTTTCAGAAGCCTGGTATATTGTTGTGGCTTCATTTTCCAAACAGAGCAATGCACAGGTTCTTGTAAAGGAACTTGAGTCTAAAGGTTACAGGGCTGATATTTTAAAAATAAGTGTAAAAGGAAATCCGTATTACAGAGTTTTAATTATGGATCCCAGCAAAACCTGGAATGAGGCTGAAGTTAAACAGAAAGCAATTGCCGGGGACTCAAACCTTCAGACCCTGCATCTGAATAAACCATGGATTTGCCGCGCTGAGTTTAAGCAGGTTGAAGAAGAAGCCGAAGAAGTTTTTCAAATTGTACCAGTTGAAGATATTCCGGGAAACAGTGAAAGGGCTGAACTTTTAAAACGAATTAATGCTCTTGAAGAAAAACTGGAGCAGTCGGAATCTGAAAAAGAAGCACTGTCTCAGGAACTGGAAAGTGTCCGGGAAAATACTGTAAAAAAGAACACCCGGAAAAATCTTATTCAGAATGGAAAAGCATTTGTTAAAGAAAATAAAAATACCACAGAACTTCCTCTTCCTGCTGAAAAAGAAATTATGGAAGAACCTGAAAAAAAAGAAGTGCCTCTTACTGAAAACAGGGATTTAACATTCAGCATGGAAAATCCTTATGCACTTTTAGTTCATTCCTATAAAGAAGAAAGTGTTGCAGAAAAAGATAAAAATCGTCTGGAAAAAAGAGGTATTCCTTCCTACGTTGTAAAGCTTTTTGATGAAAGGGAATCTTTTTCATTTGACCTTATGGCTGGACCTGCAAAATCAAAAGAGGAACTGAATCCAATAAAAACTAATCTTGAAGAAATGGGAGTTACTGCTTCACAAATTGTAGCTTATCCGGATTATAAAAAAAAGATTGATGATTATGATTCAATGATTTCTAAGGAAACAGTTTATTTTGATGAAGGACAATTTACACTCCCGGATTCTTATTCAGAAGGAGTAAAAATTCTTCTTCAGAAAATTCCTGTTAATACTGATTACCGCCTGGAAAATGTTTGCATATGTGATATGGATAATTTAAAAAAACATGGTATGGAAAGTTTACCGGATTTTTCAAAAATTGCCATGTCAATCTTTTCACCGAATACTCATGGAACAGCCAGCGTAACTTATGTAGATGATCTTCTGGGAAAAATGGTGACGGTTGGAATGGCTGTTGCAGAAAAAGGTGATTACGCAACAACTTATGAAATTTATGAATCAAATGAAAAAACATCCCTTTCAGTAAATTTAATCAATCATGAAAAAATTTATGGATATATCAGTTTTGATAAGGAAACCGGAAGCGGAAGTTTTTATGGAACAAATGTTGAACAGAATCTTTTAATTCACATTACTTCAAAAACTCTTTCGGAAACAGACTTTATTTCCTGGTTAAAAAATATTGATCAGAAATCGGATTTTACTTACTATCCTCAAATCAGAAGAACAATGCTGGTTTTCCCTGACAAAGATGAAAATAATCCTCAGGATTTTATTTTGTTTGATCTTTCAAGGGTTGGCAATGATTATCTTGTTTCAAAGAATTATGCGGATTGGGCTTATGCGATTGTAGGGCACTGGAATAGTAAAACTTATCTTGCTCAGGATAATAAGATTGTAAATGTGGGGTTTTTCGATATGGATTATGATTATACTGCCAGCCGTGTTCATGAAATGTTTATGGAATTCAATGAAAAAGATAAAGATGTTTATAATCCTTTAAATCATTCCTCTAATGTAAAGGATGTGGTTTCCTGGTATGTATTTACACTGGACGGAAGTGAAGTTTCATTTTCTACAAAATCCTACATAATCGTCGTTGACTCTCAGACCTTGGAAGAAAAAGAACTTGTGAACTTTTCAGAGAGTTTGAAAATCTGGGATTAAAAATGAATCTTCCAAATAATTTTTCTGTTGATGAATTGCCCTGGGGACAGGTTAAGCTGGTTCAGAATCCGGATAATTTCTGTTATGGAATAGATGCGGTCCTGCTGGCGGATTTTGCCCGCTGTAAAAAAAACAGCAGGTGTGTGGATTTGTGCAGTGGTAATGGAGCTGTTGCTTTTTTAATGGCGGCAAAATATCCTTCCATAAAAATTTCAACTCTTGAAATTCAAAAGGAACTTTCTCTGCTGGCCGACATTTCAGTAGAATTAAATTCTTTTAAAAACAGAATATCAGTTTATAATGGTGATTTAAAAAACTGTCTTAACTTTTTTGAAAAAAATACTTTTAACTGTGTTACAGTAAATCCTCCTTATATGACCGGACAGATTCCAAAAAATGAAAAGAAAGGACTTGCCATTGCCCGGCATGAAATATGTTGTAATCTTGAGGATGTACTTTCAGCTTCAGATGCTCTCTTAAACAGCAGCGGTGACTTTTACATGATTCACAGAGCAAATCGTCTTGATGATATTTTTTCTGCCTGTGAAAAAACACATATTAATGTAAAAGAAATTCGTCTTGTTTATCCTTCAGAAAATAAAGATGCAACGATGGTTCTTGTTCACGGAAAAAAATCTGCTTTAAAGGGAATGAGTGTTCTTCCCGCCCTGACAGTTTATGACAGGACAGGTGTTTATTCAGAGGAAGTTCAGAAGATTTATTCTTCCTGCTGATTTGAATTTCCTTCCGGCAAAAGTGGTTCATACATCATTATGGCATGATTTTCTGTAATCTTAGTGTCAGAAATTAATTCTTCTTTTTTTTCCTCAGTTCCTATGGCAAAGGTCTTTCGGTAAAGAGTATTGTGCCTGAGATAAATGCCCCGGCCCTCTGAAGTAATCCAGTGTTCTTTCTGATAAACTTCATATCTTTCCCGGGGAGGATTTATAGTCTTCCATTCTGCATAAAGAGTTTTATCCTTTATGTAAACTTTTAAAACGTAAGTGTCCTTTGTTTCATTTTGAATCATCAAATCCCTGTAATTATAAACACAGGTGGCTCCGCTGCCAAAAGGACGGATTCTGTTTGAATCAGGAAAAACGTCGTAGCTGTGGCGGTAACGTTCCCGAATTGAAAGAGGTGTGTGAAGGGCTGTCCAGTAAATCAAATTGGAAAGGGCACACAAGCCTCCCCCGGTAGCAGCAACAGGTCTTCCGTTTACCAGCATCATTCCTTTTTTGTAGCCTTTTCTTTTTGAAGGATTTCCAATCAGTTTCCAGTAAGAAAAAATCTGTCCCGGTAAAAGCAGTGCTCCATTTACTTTTTTCACAGCGATGGAAAGATTTGCAGCTTTTCCATCCTGGAGCTTAATGTCATCCTGACTAAGATTTCTGTAGATTGGACTTTTGTCCTGGAAAACTGTGCAGGGAAAATCTTTATCAATTTGAGATATGTCTTTTAGATTCTTAGAAAAATGTTTTGAATGTTTAAGCCAGAATAATCGTCTCAACTGGCGGTAGTAAAGAGAACCCAGTGCTACTCTGAGCCGGGAACGTTTTTTTGGTGGAATATAGCGGTACATGAAAAACTTTGCCTTAAAAAATATAAGGGAATCTGGAAAAATGAAGTCTTTCCGGATTCCCAAAATCTTGTTCTGGATTATACCTATTTAATCAATTCGTAAACTTCATCCGGATTAACAATTTCGTATTTTACACCGTTAATGTACATATTTTTTCCGTCAAGTTTTATAATCTGAATTGTTGTAGTTTCTACATAGTCAATCCATTCTTTTTTTATGATGCGGCAGTTTTCCAGATAATATTCAACTACGCCATATTCTGGAGTATATCCACCTGTTCCAAACATAACATGAGTTGCAGAATCTTTATTAAGGCTGTAGTGGGTTGCTCTGTTTGAAAGAGATTCTGCCAGATCAGGCATAGCTTTTTTTACTTCAGAAAGAACTGCATCATAGTTTTTTGGATTTGTTATGAGACAACGTTTTTTGTATGTTCTAAGGTATATTTCATCTTGAGACAGTTTTTTTACTTCAAAAAAACTGCCGTCTTCTGCTGCAAGATAAAAATAAAGTTTGTTAGAGTTGTTCTTCTTTCCGTACTTGTCAAAGAGGGCCATGAAATCCTGTTCAAAAGTTTTTGCACTTGATGTGAGAAGATACTTTGAATTTTCTTCCTGCACAGCTTTGATTTTGCTTACATTTTTAAAAGGAATTACCTTACCCTTATAAAGAAGGCGGAAATCACTGATACAAGTGTCATCGTATTTTGAGCCTTTATAAACTGAAGTGATTTTAATAGTGATTGTCTGGGCTGTCTGAGGAAGAGAGAACTTAATTGACTGCCAGTCAGCCTTGTTGTCCTGAAGTGTATATTCTTTCTGCTGATAGTGCTTGTCTGCAACCTGAGTAAGGAGAATTGTTTTTACACGGTTATTCTTCTTGTAATAATCCTTTGTTGCAAATCCATTTACAATTTGAATTTCATCGAAAGAAACAGCCTGACTTAATTCAATAGTAATTGATTCTCCAATTCCAGGACCATTCTCCTGAGCTTCACACCAGGTAGTTGAAAAGTCTCCGTCCAGAATGTTGATTGGAGGATATAAGTATTTACCTTCAAACTGAGCTTCTACCAGTTCGCTTGTTGCATTTACAGACTGAACAGAAGCTGAATCTGTCTGAGCCATAAACCAGTTTTCCTGAGCTGTAACAGGTAATGCTAAACAAATTGTTAATAATGCAATAATTATTCTTTTCATAAAATCAGAATACAAAACAGTTTAAAAGTGTTCAAGTTCTTTTTCCTTAAGACATTTTTTATCCCATGACAGGCTCCATATTACTCTTGTATAATACTTTTACTCCTGCAATAATGTTTCAGGGAAAAAATATGACTTTAAAAAAGACAAGACTGTTATTTATAATTTCAATAATTCTTTTCTGCGGATTAATTTTCTCTGCAAGATTTTTTATGCTTTTAAAATCCAGTGAACCTGCCGGACTGGACGGATACTACTATGCTCTGCAGGCAAAGTCTATGGCAGAAAGAGGAAGTTTTGAAAATCCAGACTTTAAAATGGGATATTATTTATGTGCCCTTTTTACTTCTTTTACAGGAGATGCGGTACTGGGCTGTAAAATATGGGCTTCACTGGCAGGTATGCTTTTGTCTCTGTCTGTATTTTTCTTTCTATATAATTGGGGCTGCAGAAAGGAACTCGCCTTTGCTGCTTTTCTTTTATCCGGGGCACTTCATTCCTGCGCACTCTTAAGCGTCAATTATATAAATAATCTTACAGGACTTTTCTTTTTGTTTTTTTACGGGTCACTTCTTATACGATTAACCGATTCCGAATTTTTTTCAAAATCCCTGGCTAAATGGAAAAAAATATTTTTAATCATACTTACACTGCTTTTGTTTTTCTGCTGCGTTTTCAGTCACTTGATTTCTGCTGTGCTGGCCCTTGCATTTACGGCTGCGGTTTTATTAAAAAAACTTCCTGTAAAGTTTCTGTGGATTGTCCTTGGAATTGTACTTATATTTGCTGCTGTAATTTTTGTAACTCAAAAAGAACGCTTTTCATCAGTATTTGCCTTTGGTCCTGTTTTACCTTTGTTTTCAAAAACTATGAGGAGGGGAGCAGGGCTGGTAATTGTCATTGAAATTTCTATTTTCTTTATACTCTGCTGGATTTATGAAATTTATCTTCTGGTAAAACTCTTCCGGAAAAAATCTTACAATCCACTTTTGCTTTTAATACCGGTATTCTTTTTTCCTTTCTGGAATTTAAGTCTTCTTGATATGGGGTACAGAATTTTGCTCAGCGCAGTTCCTTTTGGAATTATTCCAGTCTTTATTGCAGCAGACAGAATCCTTAAGGTGGAAAAAAAGACACTGTATTTTATCAGTGGAATTCTTTCAGTTATTTTTACAGCAGGGATTTGTTTTTCACCGGCGGCTTATAATGAAAAAAAAGATCCTCCTTATGCCTATTACCGTCAGATCATTGAAGACATAAATCTTGAGGATGATACTCTGCTTATTGCCCATATGCCTCTGAATCACGTGTACACATATTATAAAAATCTCCGGGACTGTCTAAATTATCTTCCTGAATATGAAATTGAAAGTGATAAGGTATGGAGACTTACATACGGGGTAAATATTAATTCCTTTAAAAATGTTCTTGATGATTTTGACCAGCGAAGGATTGTAAAGCTTGATGAAAAATATTGTCTGCTCAGGGAAAGCGACTGGCAGGATTATTTGTCTGCTGAAGATGAAATGATTGTGGAAACTTACAGAAATTATTTTAATCCGTATACCCAGAGGCCTTCTTTTGTAAGGGCAAAAAATCTGCTGGTAAGGCTCTTTGAATTTTTCTCAAAATAATTTTTTTAAGGTATTGGGTGTAAATTAAATATGTGCTAAACTCCCGTGAAAAGAGTGGTCATATGAAGAAAAATGTTTTTTTAGAAGGAATGCGGGATGGAATTCCCATTGGTCTGGGATATTTCGCAGTTGCTTTTTCCTTAGGTATTGCTGCAAAAAAAGCAGGTCTGGATCCTCTTCAGGGATTTGTTGCTTCTGCGCTGAATGTTGCATCTGCCGGCGAAAACGTACTGTTTTCTGAAATCCATGATAAAGTCAGTTACCTGGCTCTGGCTATTGCAACCCTTGTTGTGAATGCCAGATATTTTTTAATGAGCTGCTCCCTAAGTCAGCGTTTTTCTCCTGATACAAAATTTATTCACAGACTCTTTGTAGGTTATGCCGTAACTGACGAGATTTTTGGAATTACTATTGCAAGGGACGGATTTATTGATCCTAAATACAATTATGGGGCCATTGCAGTAGCCGTTCCTCTCTGGTCACTGGGTACTTCCTTAGGAATTATTGCAGGAACTTATCTGCCTCAGAGAATTGTTTCTGCCTTGTCCGTTGCCCTTTACGGAATGTTCCTTGCCATTATAATTCCTCCTTCAAAAAAGAACTTTGTAATTGCAATTGGAGTAATTACAAGTTTTATGCTCAGCTTTGCCTGCACAAAAATTCCATGGATTAAGGATCTGGCGGGTGGAACAAGAACAATCATTCTTACTGTTTTAATTTCTGCCGTTCTTGCAATTGTTAAACCGGTTGCTGATGAGGTTGAATCAAAAGAAGCTGGGGATGGAACGGACATTGCCGCTGTAAAAGCAGATGCTTCAAATAAAAAGCACTATGGAGAATAATAATGATGAGTGGAAATACGTGGATTTATATTCTGGTTGCTTTTGGCGTTTCTTATTTAATTCGTGTGCTGCCTCTTACAATTTTTAATAAGCCCATTAAAAATAAATTTATCCGTTCATTTTTATTTTACGTGCCCTATGTTGCTCTTGCAGTAATGACTTTCCCTGAAATTATTAATGCCACCCAGACTCCATGGGCCGGACTGGCAGCCCTTATTGTAGGTGTAGGTCTTTCCCTTTTAGGAGGAAAACTTCTCCCTGTTGCTGCAGCCTGCTGCTTTACCGCATTTATTGTAGAACTGATTTTAATTCATTAAAGAATATATTTAGCCCGAATGTGGAGTTTTAAAAACATAATATTTTACAAAAAACGGCGCGAAGGAGTTGTTACGATTAGATAATTAGCAAAAACGAGAAAAGCGTAGTACTCTAGATTGACGGATCTGGAGAGCCGGTGGAAGGCAGTCGTT
>JAEEGF010021155.1_pt1 | contig 26011 bp, 28 predicted proteins | sample 9134171 | NCBI WGS metagenome assembly JAEEGF01 (sample SAMN16246542, study PRJNA631951) | gut metagenome | biome: gut microbiome; feature: rumen; material: AP-attached | host: Bos | place: Iran: Karaj | collected 2018-10 | reverse complement strand
AGTCTTCTTTAAATTCTTCTAATCGTCTCAGGCCTTCCCGGGTTATGTGATAGTACTTGCGGAGCCTGCCCTCGTGCTCAACACTCCTGACAGTGAGCATGTTTCCGGCCTCAAGGCGTTTAAGGATCGTATAAAGAGTAGATTCGGACATCTCCAGATACGGTTTCATGTCTTTGATTATCCGGTAACCGTAGGAGTCCTCATTCTTTATGGCGGCCAGTACACATGCGTCCAGCAGACCGCGTTTCAATTGAATGTCCATGTCATACCTCCTTTTGTGTGATACATCTCTTAGCGTGATACATCGTAATACGAAGTATATAATTTGTCAAGAGGTTTTTCAAAGAAATATGATTTAAAATTATTTGGTCATTCTGAGCCAGCAAAGAATCCGCTCCACCAAACAATTGCCTCCCATATGAGCGGCCTTATTTTCACAAAAAAAGAGACGGATCAAACCGTCTCTTACATTTCATTTTTTTCATTTATTTCTATTGTCTCTCATGAACTCCAGCTTATACAGAATAAAATCATTATCCTCCAGGTCAAAATTTTCTTCAGTGACCAGGAAGATATTATTATAAGCAGTCCTGTACTTAGAGATGTTGAAAAAGGACCGGACCTCACCGTGATCATCAAATGCCTTTTCCACATCATTACCGATCACGTTGAAATCGACCTGAAGAAACCGGGTGAATTCGTTATAATGCGGGATCGACCGGCCTAGCTCACAGCTGAAGTCCATCATACCGGTGCCTTCCGGCTGCTCAAACTCCTCCTGAAGGATCGACATAATCCGGGAGAAAGCTTCAAAACAACCGTTCTTTACCGTGTATTTGATCAGACGGCAAAGCTCCGATTCAAGCCCGCAGGAGATAAGCTGCCTTGTAATCTCTGCAGCCTCCAGAAGCGAATCGATATCGTCAGGATCCTGAAAACTGTTGTTTTGTATTAATTCTTCCAATGATCTCATTTGTGCTTTTTCCAACACTCTCCGGCTCACGACCTGGAAATCAGATCTTTTTGATCGGATGACGGATGACGGTTTTCCATTTCTCCGGTGAGGCCTTGCGAGGATCGGAGAGATAGATCTCATGGTGCAGGCGGGTTTCTGTCATATCGTTCTCATATCCGTTTTCGGCGAGGAACTTATCCATCAGTGCCACAGTCGCCGGTTCGTCATCATATGGGCCGATATGCATGATCTGAACGCACAGCCCTTCGTCAACAGTCAGAAATTCTGCGGAAGAGCAGTCAGTCTTCTTCTTTTTTGATGCCGTTTCAACTGCCCAGTCAAAGTCAGCTTTTGTCACAAAATCGGGCAAGCGGATAACAGAGATCCAGTTGAACATATCTTTGTTCCCGTAATCGACGCCTTCGACGCCCTCCTGCCACCAAAAGCCTTCCAGCGGAGGTACGACATATTCATAGAAACCCTCGATATGATGATCTGTCTTGCAGCTCATCCTGAGCGTATAGGCAACAGCATACAGAACACCGACAGCCTTCCTGTAATCTCCGCCCTCCTCATTCGGATCGCCATGCCCGCGCACGGCGATATAGTTTGCTTCCGGAACGGTTACGATCTCCGGAACATTCTTCGGCATATAAAATTCTTTGTATTCTTTCTTGAAATCAAACGGCAAGGTTCTTCCTCCTACTCACCCGTCATCTCCCGGTCTGTAACGGAAGCCAGTCAAGGACCTTTTTTATCTGCAGGTCCCAGAAATCCCATTCGTGTCCGTAATCGCCTTCATCCCACGTGACACAGATACCGTTCTCCTGCAGAAAGTCCCTGAAATCGGTATTTGCTTTCATCAGACCGTCCTTTGTTCCGCACGCCATATAGATCTTTGGAATGCTTCTCTTCTCTCTCAGCATATCCTTTACCGCGATCTTAGGGTTCATATCTGTATATGATGCTTCACCCAGGTTGTCAAACAGCCCTATGTTAGCATCCTCGGAAAGATCATCAAAAAGATTCAGGGCTGAGGACAAGCCGGCAGCATATCCGAAAGTATCCGAAAATACGATACCGTTTCTGAGTGCTCCGTAGCCGCCCATGGAAAGGCCGGCGATAAACGTATCCTCGCGCTTATCGGAAAGCGGGAACATCCTCCTTGTCATATCCACAAGCTCTTCCCCGATAAAGGTCTCGTAATCGTTCCACGGCGTTCTCGACTTAAAGTAGAAGGAATTGTCTCCGGAAGGCATCACCACCGCGAGATTTTTTTCTTCCGCCCACCTGTGGATACGGGTATAGCTTACCCAGTCGGTATAATTACCCAGCAGGCCGTGGAGCAGATAAAGCGTCTTGTACTTGCAGTTTTTATCTTCCGTATAAGTGTCTGTATCCGAATCGAAACGGTCCGCAGGCAGGATCACGTTTACAGGCACTGTGCGAAACAGGGCCTTTGAATTGTAATTCATCTGAATCAAAGCCATATCATTATCCCCTCCGGCTTTTACCGGTCATTTTTTGTTTTTATAGCCTGAGATGTCAGTATACGTTAACTGCCGGTTTCTTTTTACCCTTCGTCAGTCCCTGAAATGTCATTAGTCTCATCCGATCGCCGCGCTGAGCTGCCCTATCATAACATAAATAGAAAGGAACGATAATTATAACATATGTCTGCAATGCCGCCAAATGATCATCTCCGATACCCTGTATTCGGAACCGCAGATGAGAAGTGAGCTTATTCTTTTACCCTGATCATACAACGCATGGCGTTCAGGACGGCAACGATCAGCACTCCGACATCGCCGAACACAGCCCACCACATATTTGTAAGGCCGAATGCGCTCAAAATGAGTATAGCGAATTTCACGCCGAGCGCGAGTATTATGTTCTCATGTACTATCCGCATGGTCCTGTGAGCGATCTTTATAGCAAGCGGCAAACGCGAGATACGGTCATCCATAATGACTATATCGGCCGATTCAATCGCGGCATCACTTCCAAGGGCTCCCATAGCTATTCCGACATCGGCCCGGGAAAGCACCGGTGCGTCGTTTATTCCGTCCCCGACAAAGGCGACATGCGCGCCCGACCCGAGCAGATCCTCAACTGCAGTAACTTTTTGGGCGGGCAGAAGCTCAGCCATGTAGCTGTCCACACCGATCTTTTCTGCGACGGCTTTCGCAACCTTCTCGGAATCGCCCGTGAGCATAATGGTCTGTTTAATGCCGAGCTCCTTGAGCTTATTTATGCTCTCCCTTACCTCCGGCTTGATCTGATCGTTTATAATAATATGCCCCATGTAACTGCTGTCTTCGGAAATATGTATGGCAGTGCCCGGGAGATGGCATTCGTGCCAAACAGCCCCCGCTTTCTCCATCAGCTTGCCGTTGCCGAGGAAGAAGGTCTTCCCGTCGACCTGAGCCTCTATACCCATCCCCGCTAATTCTTTTATCTCACCTATCCTGCTCCGGTCAATATCACCTTCAAACGCGCTGACAACAGACTCCGCTATAGGATGGGATGAATAGCTCTCCGCTGCGGCAGCTATATCGAGAAGCTCCTCTGCCGAGATCTCTGACGGGTGTACCGCGTCCACTGCAAAGCTGCCCTGTGTCAGAGTTCCCGTCTTATCGAAGACCACCGTATCAGCTTTGGAAAGCATCTCAAGATAATTGGCGCCCTTTACGAGGATACCATCGCGCGAAGCGCCTCCTATTCCTCCGAAAAAGCTCAGGGGAACTGACACCACCAGCGCGCAGGGACAGGAGACGACCAGAAAAATAAGAGCGCGATTGATCCAGTCCGCCCATGACCCGCTGAGGAACAGAGGAGGTATCACAGCGAGAAGGACAGCGCTTATAACTACGAGAGGCGTATACCAACGTGCGAAACGGGTTATGAAGTTTTCTATCCTCGCCTTTTTCTCGGAAGAATTCTCGACGAGCTCCAGAATGCGTGCAACCGTGCTCTCCGCATACTCGCTGCTTGTCTTTACTTTTAAAACCCCGTTTAAGTTTATGCTGCCCGAAAGTACCGTGTCTCCGACAGTCTTGTCTGCGGGCAGGCTTTCGCCTGTCAGTGCGGAGGTATCCACGCTCCCGGCGCCTTCGATAACGGTGCCGTCAAGGGGTATCCTCTCTCCGGGCTTCAGAACTATTATCTCTCCTATTTCTACCTCTTCGGGATCGACTTCCTGCTCTTTGCCCTCCCTCAGAACAACAGCATACTCGGGTCTTATATCCATAAGTGCCGCGATCGATTTCCTGCTCTTTCCGACGGCTATAGACTGGAACCACTCGCCGATCTGGTAAAACAGTATAACAGCTGCAGCCTCAGGGTATTCCCTGATTGCAAATGCTCCGAGTGTTGCGACAGCCATAAGGAATTTTTCGTCAAAGACCTGCCCGTGGGCAATATTCCTTACAGCAGACCATAAGACGTCCCAGCCGATCACAAGGTAAGGAACAGCGAAGGCAAGCCCCTTCCAAATGCCATCAAGAGGAATCAAGGCGGCGATAACAGTCAAAACTCCCGCTGATACTATCCTTATAAGAGTCTTTTTCTGCTTCTTAGTCATATACGGCTCTTTATTTTAGAATGACTCTGCAGTCCGGCTCGACCTTGGAAATACATTTGACAGCTGCCTTCACGACCTCATCAAAGCGCTCGTCATCGGCTTCGATAGTCATCTTCTGGGTCATAAAGCTGACAGTCGCATTATTTACACCGTCCAGCTTTTTGATGGCGGCTTCCATCTTGGCGGCGCAATTTGCGCAATCGAGGTCCTCAAGTTTGAAGGTTTTTTTCATGTTCTGTTCCTCTCTTTATCTGAAATATTTTTAATCGTATCCGGGCTCAATGCTTTTCTGTCAGATGTTCGAATCCCTGGCCTATAATGGTCCTCACATGATCGTCCGAGAGATGGTAATAGATGGTCTTCCCCTCTCTGCGGCTCGCGACCAGGTTTGCATCTTTTAAAGTCCTGAGCTGGTGAGAAATGGCGGACTGATTCATACCTAGAAGCTCCGCGATCGCACAGACGCACATCTCCGATTCGGAAAGGGCGAAGAGTATCTTTATCCTGGTTGAGTCCCCAAAAAGCTTGAAAAGATCACTGAGATCCGAGAGAAGCTCATCAGCAGGCAGGTCCGTCTTTACTTTATTCAAAAGGTCCGAATGATTGTGAATCATTATATGAATCTCCATTCATATGATTTATTATTCATATGATAATCCATTCATATGTAATTGTCAAGAAAAAATCCACCGGAAAAACCGATGGATTTTTTGATCTTAAATTATTAGAGAAATTACGCTTCGGGAGTATCTTCAGCAGCAGGAGCTTCCTCAGCTGCGGGGGCATCTTCCTCGGGCAGAACGCCGGAAGCCTCGCCTGTCTCAGAGACTTCATACACGAGCTCTTCAGCACTTTCGCCTTCAGGCAGGGGCTCGGGTTCCTTCTCGGAAGGAAGCAGCGCGCGGATGGAAAGAGAGACCTTCTGTTTCTCATTGTCGATGGCGGTGATCTTAACTCTGACGACATCTCCGACCTTTACTACATCTTCGCACTTGTCAACTCTTCTGTTCGCGAGCTGAGAGATGTGGATAAGTCCGTCAACTCCCGGAACTATCTCTGCAAAAGCGCCGAAGCTCATGAGCTTGACGACTTTGGCATCGCACTCGCTGCCGACCTGATACGCGTTCGTGAAGACCTTCCAGGGATCTGCCTCGGGATCTTTGTATCCGAGGGAGATGCGGTGTTTGTCTTTGTCGAAGTTTATGACATAAGTCTCGACCTCATCGCCCACAGCAAGAACATCCTCGGGCTTTTTGATCCTTGTCCAGGACAGCTCCGAGACATGGATCATTCCGTCTATTCCGCCGATATCGACGAACGCGCCGTAGCTCGTCATGGACTTTACGATACCCTTGAGCTTCTGGCCGACTTCGATGTTGTCCCAGAGGCTGGCGATGCGCTCACGACGCTCAGCCTGCGATACGCGTCTGATCGAGCCGACAACGCGTTTGCGAGCCTTATTGACTTCTGTTATTTTGAGCTTAACCTTCTCTTTCAGAAGCTGGCCGAGATCCGCGTCTCTGGGCAGGTCAGTCTGCGAGGCAGGAACAAATACCCTTACACCGCCGACATTGACAACAACGCCGCCCTTATTCTCCTCAACAACGGTTCCCTCAACAGGGTCTCCGGACTCTGCCGCGTCTTCAAGGTTAGTCCAGCCTTTTGCAGCATCGAGACGTTTCTTGGAGAGCATTGCAGTCCCCTCGACATCATTGACTCTGACAACAACAGCTTCGATCTTATCTCCGACTTTTACGGCATCTTCAACTTTTATACCGTCGTCAGTGAATTCCGTGGTCGGAATAAATCCGGAATACTTCGCACCCAAGTCTACACTGATCTCGGTTCCGGTAATAGCAGCTACTACGCCCGTTACTTTATCTCCGTTATAGATTGTTTTCAAAGAATCCTCGAGCATTTCATCGAATGAAAGCTCAGTGTCATTTTCGGCTTTTTTGATTTCCTCGTTCATAACCTTTATTACCTCCTTAATTACCCGCTCGGGAGTTGAAGCACCTGCCGTGACTCCGACTGTATCGAAGTCCCTCAGTTCATTGAGATCAAGCTCTTTCAGGTTCTCAATAAACAGGACTTTTCCGCACTTTGTTCTGCAGATATCGGCGAGATGGACGCTGTTGGCACTGTGTCTGCCTCCGATCACGACCATCGCATCACAAACCGATGCAAGATTTGCAGCTTCTTCCTGTCTTGTAAAAGTTGCGAAGCACATTGTATCAAATATTTTGGCGTTTGTACATCTTTTTTTTATTATTTTAATACAATCTTCGTAATTCTGTCGCAACGATGTAGTCTGCACCACTGTCACTATGTTTTTTTCAGAAAACTCAGGGTTATCTTCCAGGAATGATTCTAGCTCCGCGGGATTTTCAAAAACCTCGTGCCCGCCGCACCAGCCGCAGGTGGCCAGGACCTCCGGGTGGTTTCTCGTTCCGATCACGAAAACGAATTCTCCATCTTTTTCAGCGCGGCTCACTATGTCGTGAATGTGTTTTACCTTCCCGCAGGTGGCATCTATAACTTCACTGCATATTGAGCCCAGTTTCTTGTATTCGTCTCTCGATATCCCGTGGGATCTTATGATGACACTCTTTCCCTCGAGCTCCGGGCCTATCTCATGGACCACTTTGAGGCCCCTGCTTTCAAGTTCTCCGACGACATCTGCATTGTGTATTATTTCACCGTAGCTGCAGCAGTTTTCTTTTTCGGATACGAGCTTTTCAGCCATATCTACGGATCTCTTAACTCCTGCGCAGAAGCCAGCTGATCCGGCCACTTTGACTTTTTTCATGAGTTTTCCTTTATGACTCCGGTTATAAGCTCGAACAGCACCTCAAAGCTTGCCTCGAAATCGAGATCCGTCGTATCCACGATAACAGCGTCTTCCGCAGGCTTTAAGGGGGCTGCAGCGCGTGAAGAATCTTGGGCGTCCCTGTATTTCATGTCCTCCAGAACGCTCTTGAAATCACTCTCTATACCCTTTGCCTGCAGCTCGAGCAGCCTTCTCTTCGCTCTTGCTTCAGCGGAAGCTGTCAGAAAGATCTTGATATCCGCCTCGGGCAGAACGACTGTTCCTATGTCGCGCCCGTCCATGACAACGTTGTTTCTGTCGGCTATATCTCTCTGCATTTTGAGAAGAAATTCTCTCACCTTTGCGTGGGCAGAGACATCGGATGCGCAGATTGATATCTCTGGGAGCCTTATCTCCGCAGAAACATCTTCTCCGCTTAAGTACATTCTCTGTTCGCCTTCAGCGTTATACTTGAGCTCTATAGAAATATCCCGGAGAACATCCATAACGGCAGATTCATCCTTGCAGTTTACATTTTGTCTGTGGCATGCAAGGCCGAGGCTGCGGTATATAGCGCCGGTATCCGCATATATAAAGCCGAATGCCTCAGCAATTCTTTTTGCCTGGGTGCTCTTGCCCGCTCCCGAAGGTCCGTCTATCGCAACAGAAATATAATTATTGTATTTCATCTTTCTCTCCTTTGACTGCCCTTCCTGCTGCACGGCCTGTCGACCACGCTATCTGAAGGTTGTATCCGCCTGTATATGCATCCAGATCGAGAACTTCACCTGCAAAATAAAGTCCCGGTACTTTTTTGGACTCCATTGTCCTGGGGTTGATCTCCTTTGTATCCACTCCGCCCGAAGTGACTATTGCCTCTTCCGCAGGCCTTTTTCCGGTAATGCTCAGCGGAAACGCCTTCATAAGTCTCAACAGTCTCTTTCTCTGCTCGCGGGTGACCGAATTAGTCTTCATATCCCCTTCTATGCCCGTGAGTGAGACCAGAACAGGTGCAAGACTTGAAGGCACCAGATCGTTTAGCGAGTTTTTGAATTCCCTGTTGGAATACTTTTCAAAGTCTCTTAGTATTCTCGCGTCAAGCTTCTTCTCATCGAGCGCCGGCTTCAGATCTATTTCGAGCGTATACACCGATGATCCGAGGTCTCTGATCCTGGAGCTCGCCGTAAGTACCAGAGGGCCGGACACTCCGAAATGGGTAAAGAGCATCTCTCCGAGTTCCTTGAAGACCAGTTTTCCGTCTTCGAAGAGAGAAAGCGTGACATTTCGAAGAGATAGTCCCTGAAGTTCTCTGCAATACTCCTCACTGCATTCAAGAGGAACCAGCGAGGGCTGAAGCTTTGTTACGTTCATTCCCGCTTTTGCGGCAAAGCGGTAACCGTCTCCCGTTGAACCTGTCAGCGGATACGAAAGGCCGCCTGTGCATATTACGACGGAATGAGCTCTAATGATCCCCGAACCTGTTTTTGCTCCGGAAACTCTGCCGCCCTCTGTGAGGATCTCTGTCGCCTTTTCGTGAATGACCCTTACTCCTGCTTGTCTGCACTGCCCAGCGAGCAGGTCCGCAACGTCGTTCGCGTTGTCGCTCTGAGGAAAAACACGGTTTCCTCTCTCCGTCTTTAAAGGAAGTCCCCTGCTCTCGAAAAACTCCATCACCTTCGATGGCGGGAAGGCATTGAGACTGCTGTAGAGAAATCGCCCGTCCCCGGGAATATTGGAGAGCACCTCTCTGATCTCACAGTTATTTGTAACATTGCATCTGCCCTTGCCCGTTATTCTGAGCTTTCTTCCGAGCTTTGCGTTTGGCTCGAGCAGGACCGTATCAAGGCCTCTTTCGGCAGAGTTCAGGCTGCACATGAGTCCCGCCGCTCCGCCTCCGACGACAAGAACGTCGCATACGGTATCACTCATAGACGTCCAGTTCGCTCCAGATCCCCTCAAGCTTATTGAACATTTCAAGAGCGCTCTCCTGAAGTCTGCCGGCTGTGGCAACGATGAGCGCGTTTATGAGGCTCATCGGTGCAGCGAGAGAATCAAGGATCGATACCATATCGCTCTTTGCGAAGAGAGATATGTCCCCGTACTCGCAAAGCGGAGAGTTTTCATCGTTTGTAATAGCCAGAGTTTTCGCGCCGACACTTTTTGCGTATTTCATTGCCTCAGCTGTCTGTCTGGAATACCTCGGGAAGCTCATGGCTATCAGGAGATCACCTTCTCCGAGCCTGATCAGCTGCTCAAAGATCTGGTTGGCAGCGGTATCTCTGACGGTATGAACACCTTCCCTCAGAAGATTCAGATAATATCCGAAAAAAGTGGCAAGCGATATCGACGTGCGCAGGCCTATTATATATATGTTTTTTGCGCCTATCACCTCATCCACTGCTCTCGTGAAATTATCGTTGTCATTCGCGGATACGATGGCGCTGATCCTGTCTATATCTGCCGCAGTCACTCTTTTGAGTATCTGTCTGTCATCCGTAAGGTAGCGGGCGGCTTCGATCCTCTGAACTGAAGTCAGTCTGCTTCTGACATCGTTCTGAAGAGCTCTTTTCATCTCGGGATAGCCTTCAAAGCCAAGATCGGCAGCAAATCTGACCACAGTCGATTCGCTGATGCCGATCTCGTCGGCAAGCTTTCCCGCAGTCATAAAGGCTGCCTTGTCGTAATTGTCCCTGATGTAATCCGCTATCTTCTTCTGTCTTTTTGAAAAGCCCTGATATCGGTCTTCCAGAAGTTTCAATACATCGTTATCCATCGCTGTTTCCTCCGCCGAGCTCTTTCAGTGCGTCTCTGACTTTAAAAAGTGCAGAATCACGCGAGGCCTTGATCAGTACGGTATCTCCTTTTTCTATCAGTCCGTCGAGCTTTAAAAGAAGCTCGTCTGTTGTAACAAAACTTTGTTTCGGTCCTTCAAATGCCTCATATGCGTTATATGAAAGCATTCCTACTGTGATAAGAAGGTCTGCTCTACCGTTTGCATATCTTCCTATGTCCGCATGCATGCTCTTTGTATTCTCGCCCAGTTCGAGCATATCCCCGAATATGAAGACTTTCCTGCCTTTGAAATTGCACATCGAGTCCAGAGAAGATCTTGCAGAATCGGGATTTGCGTTATAGCAGTCGTCAATTAAGGAGATATATGAAGTCTCTATAAGATTGGACCTGCCTTCAAGGGCTTTGAAAGACCTTATGCCTTTTATGATCTGATCGTCATCAAGGCCGAGAACAAAGCCGACGGAGGCAGCTTCAAGCGCTGCATACACCATATGGTTTCCAAAGCCCGGTATCTCTGCATGGAGCTCTCTGTCCAAATAAGTGATGCGGCAATCTATTGAATTCCCGTTTGGAACAATATTCGTCGCCCTTACATCCGCGTTTGAATGGAGGCCGTATCTTATTATCCTCTGGCGGCAGACCAGCTTGTCAAGGAGCGGGTCATCTCCGTTTACAACTGCAACGGCGTCGTCTCTCATGTAGTTCAGCATGGAAGTCTTCTCTCTGAAAACTCCCTCCGGGCTCTTAAGAAACTCCAAATGCGCGTGTCCCATTACGGTAAAAACCGCTATCGTAGGCCTTACCATAACAGCGAGATGGCGCATCTCGTCAGGGTGGTTTATGCCCATTTCGACGACTGCGGCCTCATGCTCCGGACCTATTTGGGACATGGTCATCGGGACTCCGATAGTGTTGTTGAAGTTTTTATAGGTCTTCAGAGTACGGAATTTCCCGGAAATGACAGAGGCTATCATCTCTTTTCCGGTGGTCTTTCCGACGCTTCCGGTTATGCCTATGACAGGGATGTCTATCGTTTCCCGAAATGCTGAAGTCAGCTTCTCCAGCGCCGCTTCCACATCCGGAACAACTATAACGGGCCCCTTGCAGCCCTCAGGCACATAATTTGCAAGGCAGCAGGCTGCTCCCTTTTCCAGAGCGGAAGAGATGAATCTGTGCCCGTCCGTATTGCTGCCTTTGAAAGCGACAAACAAATCGCCCTCAGAAACGGCTCTGGAGTCTATCTCGATTTTATTGATAATGCTGTTTTCGCCGCCTCCGAAGAGTTCCGCATCGCAGATCCGGGCAGCTTTATCCACTGTAAATCCGATCATAAATAAATCACCGAAGAATTAATATAGCACATAATCAAGCTTTTTAAAATAAAATAATGCAAATTTATGGTGAAATGCAGGTTTAAATATGATAAGATAATCAAACTTAATGGTCAAAGGAAAAGCATATGCACTATATAGTTTTGGATCTGGAGTGGAATCAGGCAATGAGCTCCAAATCCTCAGTTTTCAATTATCTCCCCATTCATCTCGGCGGAGAGATCATAGAGATCGGCGCTGTTAGGCTCAATGAAGATTTCACTCCCGGAGAGGAGTTTACCATTGACGTAAAGCCTGTCTATTTCCGCAAGATGCATTACAAGGTAAAAAAGATAACCGGCTTTGACAAGGAAAGGCTCGAAAAGGGAGTTTCATTTCCGGAAGCACTTGACACATTCCGCAAATGGTGCGGAGACGGCGCGACATTTCTTACCTGGGGCAGCGACGACAGGCGTATCATGGAACAGAACATAATTATCCATGATCTCGACTGGGATTGGATAGAGGACTGGATCAACCTTCAGGTAATTTACAATATAGAGACTGCCTCCGGCAGAAGCCAGAAATCCCTTGCGGCGGCCATGGAGCATTTCGGGATCGAGCAGACGAGGGTCGCTCACGACGCTCTCGGAGACGCGTACAATACTGCCCTTATCTGCAGCCATCTCAACATGCCGGAGGGCATCAGACAGCTTCCTGACGCGGACCGTATCCTCTCCAGACAGGATACCGTCAGCCCGGAGATGAACGAGGATGAACAGGAGGGCGTGCTCAGTCACGAGTGTTATTCGAATTATTCCAGCAAGGCTGAGGTCTTCAGCGATGAAAAAATATCGTGTCTTTCCTGCCCCGTGTGCGGAAAGCCTCTGAGCGGCAGGAAATGGATCAATCAGGGCGATCAGAGATATATGAATCTGTATACCTGCAGTGAAGACGGTTCATTCCTGGTCCGTATAAGGTTCAGGCGCGAGACAGAGACGAACACCTGGTTTGCAAACCGTATAGTATACGAAGCCACAACAGAGATGGAAGATTATTACAAAACGAAATCGACCCTTGCAAGAAGAAGAGGGCGTGGCCATAAAAACAGAAAAACTCATCTCCCTGCGAAATGAACCGGAATGGAACAATAAAAAAGACGCCCTGTAAAGGGCGTCTTCTGATATTTATTGATTTATTCCGGTCTTCTTCCGCCGCAGAGATAAAATACCGTCAGAAGTCCGGGGCCGCAGTGTGCTCCTATTACAACTCCAAGTGATGTAATCGTTATATTACCGACCCCGGGAAATGCAGCTTTTATCCGGTCTCTGATCTTCTCCGCGTCCTCACGGCAGTCGGCCTGAAGAATATGTATCTCCCTTCCTTCTGCACCGGACTCGGACAGGTCATGAATCACTCCGTCAAGAATTGATTTTAAAGCGGCCTTTCTGCCTCTTGCTTTCTTTACAACATCCAGAGTTCCCTTGTCTGGAACATACAGCACCGGCTTGATATTCAGAAGAGAACCTACAAGTGCGGAAGCGTTTGATACTCTTCCGCCTGCCTTCAGATAGTTTAAGTCATCCACAGTAAATCTGTGGGCTATCTTAAGCTTGTTCTCCTCGCCCCACGCGATTACTTCTTCAAAGCCCATGCCCTGTTCTTTGCGCATGACCATCTGCTCCACGAGCAGTCCGAGCCCGCCGGATATGCAGAGCGTATCCATAATGTAGAGAGTCTGCTCCGGGAACTCCTCGCGGATAATCTCTGCCGCAAGGCCGGCATTTACATAAGATGAAGACATCTCGCGGGACATATCGAGAAAGATCACATTCCTGCCTTCCTGCATGAGAGAGCGGAAAAACTCTTCATACTCGAATTCATTTATCATGGCGGTCTTTAAAAAATCGCCTTTTCTCATGCCCTCATATACTTTCTGCCGGCTCTCCTCGCGGCAATCGTCCTCGAATACGGTCTCTCCGATCGTATAAGTATACGAGATAAACGGGACCCCGTGGGCATCAAGCCAGGTGCGCGGAAGGTCAGAAGTGGATGAAGTTGCAATAATGTAATCAGTCATAATTATCTCCTAAATGCTTTAGTGCCCGCGTATTCTACAGCAGACCGGAGATAAATGCAAGCTTATATACAGATGATTACCGAATAAAAGTCTTCCCGCTTTATACCAGTGTTCATATATCGAGAGTATTCAGCCATGCTCTGACTTCGGCTTCGCTTATTCTTGCTGCAACTCTTTTTCCACCTGCAAAAACGGCACCGGGTGCGGAGTCTTTCAGTCCGTTCACTGTCTCACCCATCCCGCTCATCCCCGAGGTTGCAAAAAGAACAATCTTTTTTCCCGAGAGATCATACTGTTCAAGGAATGTATTTATTATCGTTGGTGCGACATACCACCAGATCGGAAAGCCTATGATGACCGTGTCATAGCGGGACATATCCTCAACTTTGCAATCCGAAGATATGGCAGGGCGGGAGGATTTATCCTTCATTTCTTTTGTCGTGCGGGAGTTTTCATCCATCCAGTTCAAATCCGCTCTCTTGTACGGGACTTCCGGCACTATCTCAAAAAGATCGGCATCTGCTGCTTTCGCAAAGATGGACGCGGCTCTTTTGGTAGTTCCGGTCGCGCTGAAATACGCTACCAGTGTTTTGCTCATTTTCTTTCTCCTTTTATTACTGTTAACAGTATCATCACTATTACCAGTCATGATCTTCATAGACCCTTCGAACTCGCTCTATCTCGCTTTCAGAAAGCGGAGTATACCACTTCGCCTCGGATATCCTGTACCATCCGTCCATGAAAGACCTGAACCATACTCTCTTGTTTTCAGGGCGTATATCAACAAAAGCGTACATATCCGAATCCAGCCTGAAGGCAGCATAATCTCTGTAATAACCCGCATAGTATAAAATCTTCGGCTTCCTTAACGCTTTCTCCCTGAGATCGAATCTTTCCTTTTTCTCTGCAAGGAAGACAGTTTCCACATCATGCCTGTCCGCTTCAAGAAAGGCAGTGTGCATAGCCGCTTCCTGCGGGAAATAATAGTAATTGGCCGAAAGAAAAGGCATTGCAATGCTCTTTATTCCTCTTTTTTCGGCAATGTCGTAGATGTTGCGGTAAACGCTCCTTAATATGCCAAGCTCATCAAATATGCCGTAGTTCCACCTTGGAGATGCCGCCAGTATCAAATGCTCAAAAGGTAGTCCGCAGGGTTCTGTTTCGACTGCTTTGCCGACAGGAAGCATCCTCAGTTTCTTCAGCTCCGCAGAAAGGTGCTCCCCGCCTCTGGCAGCAAGCTCTGAGAACACTTTTCCTTCCGATATGTCCAGTCTGTCTTCAACTCCCAATACTGCAGCATCGGCTTCCGTATTAAAGATATCATCGTTAGTGACAATATAAGACATAGGGTATCCCTTCATCAGTAATGCTGTCTTTATTATGCTTCAGATTATATCAGACCTGCCGGTCAATTGATATATGAATAATTAAAATGATTTAATCTGCCGGATTTATCTGATATAATAAAAGTATGATAAATAATGACAAAGCATTTTCCAAAGACCTGTACATTATCGATCAGGACTGTTTCCATGAGATCACATACAGAACAATGCCCGCAGACATTAACGGCTGCGGCTGGATCAGCGCATACAATCTCAGGCATTACCTCGGCCAGAATGTAAATTACGACGACGTACGCCTTGAAATGGATGAGATGCACTATCTTAAGGTTCCCGGACCGACCCTTATGGTAGTCATGAGAGCTTATCTGAAAAAATATGTCCCTCAGGCAAGAGAGACTGTCGGCAGAGAAGATGCGCTTGCAGCAGCCGAAAAAAGTCTGGCGGGTATCTTCAGATACAGGGAGAAGCTGGAGCCTCATTTTGTCTCCTATATCCGCGCGGACAACGGAAAGTTCCGTTTTTTCAACATGGCGGACGGGCTTGAGGACTGCGAGATGCCGATGTCGAAGTTCGGAGAAGAGCATCTAAGAGGCGGGACCGTTATAGTCTTTACCGTGGATCCGGAATAAAGCATACATTGTCTATAAAAAGACATCCTTTAGGGGGTGTCTTTTCTTTTGAAATATTCTTCTGCAGCAGCAGAGTCTTTTTTTATCTGTTCGGAAAGTGCAGTATAGTCCGGATACTTCACTTCTTCCCTGAGGAATTTGTAGAAGTCGATCCTGACCTGTCTCCCGTAAAGATTGCCGTTGTAATTAATGAGATGGCTCTCAACGCTCACCTTGTTTTCGTCACTCACGGTCGGCCTTACCCCGATATTGGTAACTGCTACATGTTCAGTGCCGTCTTCAAGATATACCTTAGTCGCGTATACACCGTGTCTCGGAATTATAACTCCTTCCGGAAAATACATGTTTATCGTCGGAGCTCCCATCCTTGTTCCCAGATGATATCCGGAGTGCACGGTATCTGCAAGAGTATGAGGATGGCCCAGAAATCTAGCTGCCTCTTCCATATCGCCATCAGATATAAGCTTTCTTATATATGTCGAGCTTACGGTAACCCCGTCAAGCTTTACGGCAGGGATAATATCACAGCCGATATTGTTTGATTCGCACCAGGACTTCAAAAGCTCCGGCTTCCCCTCTCCGCGGAATCCGAATGTAAAGTCATAACCGCACACGATATGGCAGACATCGAACTGCAATAATAGTTCATCAAGAAACTCTCTCCATGGCATCATCATGATGCGTCTGCTGAAATGAATAAATACGACATTATCTATGCCGAAGTTTCTCCGGATTATCGCCTCTCTGCTCAAAGGGCTGTTGATAAGCTGCACTTCACTGCCGAATACGAGATTATCCGGATGAACATCAAATGTCAGAACCGACGGTACGACTCCAAGCTCGCATGCGCGTTCCTTAGTTCTGTTAAGAAGAGCAGCATGCCCTATATGTACTCCGTCGAAGAAACCCAGAGCCATTACCCTTTTGTTCTTTTCCATAATCAGACCTCAAAAAAGCTTTTTATTGTCTTCATTATACCGTCTTCACATTTGCCGAGCGCAAGAAATTCTCCTTGTTGGGAGCATACCCTGTATGTCCCGTCCGGAGCAGAAAATGATACAGGATTCCCGTTTCTCACTTTTGCCTCTGCTGAAGCAGATACGGTTATTCTTTCATATTCTGAAAATATGGTCTCCGTCGGAAGAAGAAGAGAGGAAACATCTCCGATTTCAGCTTCTCTGATCACTTCATCAAGCGTATAAGCATTTTCTACGGAGAACATTCCTGCTTCTGTTCTTCTCAACGCGCTCATACAGGCTCCGCATCCGAGCATTTCACCTATATCCGAGCACAGAGTCCTTATATAGGTACCTTTTGAACATTTTATATCCAGAACGATATCACCGGATTCCCTTCCTTTGCGCTCGATGGAATAAACGGTTATCTTTCTCGGTTTTCTTTCTACCTCGATCCCTTTTCTCGCAAGTTCGTAGAGTCTTTTCCCGTTTACTCTGACAGCGGAATACATGGGCGGGGTCTGCTCGATCTCACCGACAAAACAGGAGAGCACTCTGTCGAGCTCCTCATCTTTAACATCTGTTTGTCCCTTTGAGATAACATTTCCGGAAATATCCTGTGTATCGGTGCGAAGGCCCAGTCTCAGCGCGGCTGTGTACCTTTTGTCATGAGATTCCGCAAAGGAGACCGCTCTGGTGGCTCTTCCGGCAAAAACAGCAAGAAGACCCGTTGCGAGCGGGTCCAGCGTGCCTGAGTGGCCTATTCTTCTTTCTTTCAGCACTCCCTTGAGTTTCGAAACGACATCATTGCTTGTCCAGAGGGGAGGCTTGTCTATCAGCAGTATTCCGTTCACTGCCAGACTTCCTCAATGGCTTTCAGGATCATCTCTTCAGCTTCGTCTATTCCGGCTTTCAGGGTTACACCTGCAGCAAGTGCATGGCCTCCGCCGCCGTAAATCGCGCAGGCATCGCTGCAGTTAAACGGCGGAGAAGACCTCAGAGATATCTTGACTGTGCCGTCTTCCTTCTCCCTGAGCGTGACGCTGACACGTGACGTTTCGCACTGGCCTGCATAGGACGCAAGATCTTCAAGATCGTTTTCAGTAACGCCGGTCTCTTTTATCATTTTATCCGTGATCTTTACTACCGAAATCAAACCGTCTTTTCTGGTCTCCAGGGTCGAATAGATCCTTCCAACCAGTTTCATCTTCGCCTTTGTCATCTTCATGAAGATGCCCACATTGATTCTTCCGTTGTTGACGCCGAGATCAAGAAGCTCAGCCGCAGACCTTAAGCAGTCCGCATTTGTATTGGCATAGCGGAAGCAGCCGGTATCCGTCGAAACGGCGACATAAAGCATCTCAGCCTCAAAAGGAGTTATTTCACCGCAAAGCTCTTTTATCAGCTCCATGACGATCTCCCCGCAGGCCGCCTTGCTTCCGTTTACAAGAGCAAGATCCGCGAAAAGGCTGTTCGAAGGATGATGGTCTATGATCATGTCCGTGTGTCCGCCGTAGCTTTCGGGCATCTGGTTCAGTGATGCAACATCCACGGATATGAAATAGTCAGCAGCGTAACTCTTGGGCATGACAAAGGGATCGAAATATTTACGGTATCTGTCGATGACCTGGTCATTGGGCGCCAGATAAGCGGTCTTTCCAACTCTTCTGAGTGCGCTGCAGAGCGCAGCGCAGGAGCACACGGTGTCCCCGTCGGGATTCTTGTGCGAGTAAAGAAGGAATCTGTCTTTATTCAAAAGTATTTCCCTGCACAGGGAAATGACGATCATCCGGTCCATCAGTCTCACTTTTCTTCTGTTTCTCCGTCATCTTCACTGATATTCAGTGAATTAATAAGCTCATTTATATGAGCTCCGTATTCTATGCTCCTGTCCAGCTCGAAAACAAGTTCCGGGGTGTATCTCAGAGCCATTCTCTGTCCGAGCTCATGCCTTAGCCAGCCCCCGGCGGACCTGAGACCTTTCATAAATTCCTTTTCGCTTTTGAGCCCCAACACGCTGAGCCATACCTTGGCATATCTCAGGTCTCCGGTCGTCTCTACTCTCGTCACGGAAATCATGCCCTGCTGCACTCTGGGGTCTTTTACTTCCGTTATCAGTTTGGAAAGGGCAAACTGTATGTCATCGTTTGTCCTGGCAAGTTTATTGGATGCCATGATCTACTTAGATATTTCCTCCATAATGAAGCATTCTATCATATCGCCGACTTTGATATCATTGAATTTCTCTATCTGCATACCGCATTCATAGCCCTGGGCGACTTCCTTAACGTCGTCTTTAAACCTTCTAAGGGACGCAAGACCGCCTTCATGGATAATGATATTGTCTCTGAGAATTCTGACCTTGGACCCGCGCTGGATCTTTCCTTCAGTCACATAGCAGCCGCAGACCTGGCCGACCTTGGAGACCTTATATGTCTCTCTGACCTCGGCGTATCCTATGACGCTCTCCTTGAATTCGGGAGCAAGCATGCCCTTTATGGCAGCTTCTATTTCATTGATGCAGTCATAGATGACCCTGTACATGCGGATATCGACCTTTGCCCTGTCCGCGCTGTTCCTGGCTGAGGCATCAGGCCTCACATTGAAGCCTACTATGATAGCTCCGCTTGTCTCTGCGAGCATGACATCGGATTCATTGACCGCACCGACTGCAGAATGAATGACCTTTACCTGGACTTCATCGTTCGAGAGCTTCTCGAGCGAAGACTTAACCGCTTCAGCAGAGCCCATGACATCCGCCTTGACAATTATGTTCAGGGTCTTCATCTCGCCGCTTCTTATCTGGCTGAACAGATCCTCGAGGCTTACTTTTCTCGACGATCCGAGCATCTCGTTGTTGAGCTTGGTCTTCCTCTGTTCTGCCAGTTCTCTTGCCATACGCTCATCTGCAACGGCGTTGAATGTATCACCGGCCTGCGGAACCTCTGACATGCCTGCGATCTCGACAGGCGTGGACGGTCCTGCCTGGTTAGTCTTTCTGCCCTTGTCATCTGTCATTGTCCTGACTCTGCCCACAGCAGTTCCGGCAATAATTATATCTCCGGTGTGCAGTGTACCGTTCTGTACCAGTACCGTCATAATGGGTCCGCGACCTTTGTCCAGTCTGGCCTCGATGACAGCTCCCTTGGCAGCCCTGTTCGGGTTTGCTCTGAGTTCCTGCATTTCCGCGACCAGCACGAGATTGTCAAGCAGATTGTCTATTCCTTCTCCCGTCTTGGCGGATATCGGGCAGATTATTGTATCTCCGCCCCATTCCTCAGCGACAAGATCATACTCTGTAAGCTGCTGCTTGATCCTCTCCGGATTCGCGCCCGGTACATCTATTTTATTGACTGCAACGACAAGCGGGATTCCCGCCGCTTTTGCATGGTTTATGCTTTCTACTGTCTGGGGCATGATACCGTCGTCTGCAGCAACGACCAGAATTGCGATATCCGTAACCATCGCGCCTCTGGCGCGCATAGAAGTAAACGCTTCATGGCCCGGAGTATCAAGGAATGTTATGCTGTTTCCCTTGACATCAACGGTATAGGCACCGATGGCCTGAGTGATCCCTCCGGCCTCTCCGGCCGCAACATGCGAATTTCTTATATAGTCGAGCAGAGAGGTCTTGCCGTGGTCGACATGTCCCATGACAACGACGACGGGTGCTCTGGATACGAGATCTTCATCCTTGTCCTCGCTGACATCGATGAGTTTCTCCTCAACTGTAACGATCACTTCCCTCTCGACCTTGCATCCGAGCTCAGTCGCGACAAATTCGGCAGTATCGAAATCTATCGTATCGGATACGGAGGCAAATACTCCGTTTTTCATCAGACATTTGATAACTTCCGTGGCCGTCTTCTTCATTCGCGAGGCAAGCTCTCCGACGGATATCTCGTCGGGGATCTTAACACTGAGCTGCTGCTTCTTCGCGATCTCGAGCTGAAGCTTCTGGAGTCTGTCGCGCTCTTCCTGGCGCTTCTTTAATGATGCAGCCTGGCTGCCCTGCTTCTGTTTCTGTCTGCTGCCTATCTTTTCCTTGCCGCGAGTATAGTTGCCGTTGCCCCTGTTTTTCGATCCGGCAAGATCTTCGAATTTCTCATTGTATTTTTCTATATTGACCTTTGCGGAGCCGCGTGTATCGACAACTCTTTTTTCCGCAACTTTGCGCGGGACAAAGGGTTTGTTTTCCTTCTTCTTTACAGGCTGGGCTTCCTCCTGAGCCTTGGCGCTCTCGCTCTCTTTGGCATTCGGAGCCTGCGCAGCAGTTTTTTCGCCCTGCTGTTTGTCCTTCTTTCCGGAAGCGGAGCCGCTCTTTGAGGCAGGCTTTTCTTCCTTTGGCTTCTCCTCTTCTTTTTCTGGGACTCTGTATACTTCCTCTATACTCTCTATCTGATTATGCTGGCTCATATACTCGAATATGACATCGAGCTCATCATCCTCCAGAACCTGCATATGGCTCTTAGGCGCAGTCTTATACTCCGAGAGTATCCTGCTTATCTCCTTGTTGGGTACTCCGAAGTCCTTTGCCACTTCATTCACTCTGTATTTTATAAGTCCCATATATTATCCTCCTGTTATTTGATTCTGAAGGCCGTACTGTGTTTATTTCTGAAAGCTTCCGCGAAACCTCTGTCTGTGATCGCCATCATTGAACAGCCCGGTGTCCCGAGAAAGGAACTGAGTTCCTCCTTTGTATATTCAAGCACTGCCGCATCGCAGCTGCCTCTCAGCGAAAACCCTTCTGCCCTTTTTACGGCATTTGAAGACGCGTCCTTCGCGAGAAGAATCATTGCTGTTTTCCCTGCCCTTGCTGCAGCGCCTGTATTTGTCTCGCCGATGCTAAGAGCTCCTGCCCTTTTCATAAGGCCGAGAAACCTGATCGCGTCAGAGTTCATCTGCAAGGCCCTCCAGCAGGCCTTCTTCAGGCTTGATGCCAAGGGCCCTGGCAGCTGCTCCGGACTTGATGATCTTTTTTAAGCATTCCCTGTTCCGGCAGCAGTACGCGCCTCTGCCCTGGAGTCGGCCTGTCCTGTCTATCTCCACTTTCCCGTCGGGAGTTCTGACGATCCTTATAAGGTCGCTCTTCGGTTTTCTCTCACGACAGGCAAGACATTGCCTCTCGGGCACTTTTTTCTCTTTCACTTAAGCCTCCGATTCGGGCTTTATATCGATCTTGAATCCTGTAAGCTTGGCTGCAAGACGGGCGTTCTGGCCTTCCTTGCCTATTGCGAGCGAAAGCTGTGAGTCCGGAACAATAACTCTGCAGCTCTTTCCGTCCTCGAGCATAGTTACGCTGAGAACCTCGGAAGGTGCCAGCGATGCAGCGATATAGTCCTCGGGGATATCGCTGTAGTTAATGATATCGATCTTCTCTCCGCGGAGTTCATTTACTATATTTGCAACTCTCGCTCCCTTGGGGCCGACGCACGAACCTATCGGATCCACATTGGCATCCATGGACCACACGGCGATCTTTGTTCTCGAGCCTGCTTCTCTGGCTATGGACCTTATCTCGACAGTCCCGTCAGCTATCTCAGGAACTTCAAGCTCGAAAAGCCTCTTTACGAGCCCGGGATGCGTACGGCTGATAACGACCTGAGGCCCTCTCGGATTATTCTTGACCTCTACGACATAGACCTTGATCCTGTCGCCTTCTCTTAAGGATTCTGACTTCACTCTCTCGTTAGGCGTCAGGATCGCTTCTGTGAGCTCGCTGTTCGAACTGATGCGGATGGAGACATAACCGTTTCTGGGTTCAACATGACTCACGACGCCTGTCAGGATCTCATGCTCTTTTGAAGTGAACTCGTCATATACTATTCCGCGCTCAGCTTCCCTGATGCCCTGGATTATGACCTGCTTCGCGCTCTGAGCTGCGATTCTTCCGAATTTCTTGGTTTCGACCGGAACAGCAATAACATCTCCTATCTCCGCTTTTTTGACCGATTTTCTGGCAGCGTCGAGAGTAATCTCTTTATTCGGGTCTTCGACATTTTCCACCACCGTTTTTAAGATATTCATCTCGATACGTCTTGTAGGTTCGTCGACGATGATCTCGAAATTATCCTCACATTCCGGAAAATCCCGTCTGAAAGCTGTTTTCATGGCGAGCTGGATCTTCTCATACATGAATTCTCTGGGGATCCCCTTTTCTTTTTCGAGCTGTGCTACCGCATCAAAAAACTCTGCGTTCATCTTAAATCTAATCCTTTCAGAAGGTTACGTGCAGTCTTACCTGCGCTATATCCTGTTTTTTTATTTTCATTTCTTCATTACCGACCAGAAGCCTGATATCTCCGTCTTCATACGATAAAAGCTTACCGATCAGCGACTTTTTCCCGTCAGTGCTTTTATAAAGCCTGACCTCCACATCAGAGCCCAGAAACTTTTCAAAATCGGACGGCCTCTTAAGCTCTCTCTCGGCACCGGGAGACCCTACTTCAAATACATAGCTCTCCGGGATCGGATCCGCCTCGTCAAGGACCGGGTCAAGCCTTCTGCTTACTCTTTCGCAGTCATCTATGGTGACACCGCCGTCTTTATCAATGAAGACTCTCAGATAAAAAGTGCCTGCCTCTTTTATATACTCTACATCCCAGAGGCTGCAGCCTTCTTCTTCGACATAAGGTCTGACAAGTTCCGATACTGTCTCGCTTACTTTGCTCAAAGCTAACTCCTTTTTCCCAAGAAAAAGAGCGGGCTCACACCCACTCTTCATCCAAATACTAACTTACCATGTACTTATAACACAAGAAAGCGCAAAATGCAAGCCTTTTATACATAAAAATCCTCAACATAATGTGCATAGAACTCCTCGAGGCAAAGGCCGTTTTCCATAATAAACTTTGCAGCTTCTTCTCCAACATATCTGTAGTGCCACGGCTCGTCCCACCCTGTCAGGAGCATTTTCTTGGTAGGAAATCGCTGGATAAAACCGTATTCCGCGCAGTTCTCATTCAGAAACTTATAAAACTCCGTATTTGCTTTTGCTGCAGCGCTGTCATTTTTGCCTTTCTCGAAAATATCGACAGCAAGTCCGAGCTGGTGCTCGCTTGTACCCGGAAACATAACGGACTTTCTTGCCAGCTCGACAGCAGTATCCTTATCGACCTTGACTCCGTTATAGCCGTATTCGTAATACTGCCACCAGAGGCCGTTAAAGCGCTTGTTCTGCCATGCCCAGTTAACATAGGCGCTGCCTATGACCACTTTATACCCTTCATCGTTAATAAGGGAAATGAAATCTTCGAGATAATCTATGGCTTCCACGCTGAAATATGCGTTATATTCGGACAGCTTATTTGTTTCGGGCTCATAGCTTGAAGTGAGCATATGGTCAGGATCGTCACGAATAAGGGAATACTGAGTCTCGTTTATATCTATATCGGGCCAGGCAAGCTCATCATCAGTACTGACCTCTTCTTCTGACGCCTCGGGATCCGTAAAGATACTGTTTTCAATCGTCAGATAGCCGCCTTGTACCCCGCCGAGAATAACTTCGCTTTTGCTCGTCATCCTCGCGGAAACAATAACTGCAAGCAGCACGCAGAGTGCCGCCATTGAAAATATCCATAAGATCCTTTTAGTCTTCATGATGCCGTATTATAACATCGAATCAATTCAAAAACAATGTTGTATTCGTGAACAATACTCCGCTCTTATTCTCATTATACTCCGAGTGTGCCGCGATCATACTGAAACAGTGTCTCATTGATTTCGAATATGTCATAGTTCCCAAGTTCTATGAAGCATTTTACTATTACATCTGTCAGATCATAGTCTGTAAATGTATATCCTGCGACGTTTAACAGTCTGTCTGCATCCTTCAACGTAAGACTGAGCGCGATTATCAGACAAAGCACAGTCTCCTTTGAAGGGTGATATGTTTTATCTCCTTTTATCTTGGAAAATGTCTGTTTGCTGATATTCGCCTTTTTATAGCATTCCACATCAGTCATACCGCTGTCGTCTATATACTTGAAAAGAGTATCGCGAAATCCTGCATCTTCCCTGTGCTTTATTTTGATCAGTTCCCCGATATCCTCCAGGGGCATCTGCATCTGTGCGCTGTAAGAATAGCTCGCTTCGGTTTTATATTCTGCGTCTTTATCAAAGAGCGCTTGGGAGTGAAACGGAACATTGTCTCCCCGGATTTCATGTCTTCTTCTTTTCCGGGAATATACATAGTTGTCATCTATGTAGCTCTCAACCGCAGAAAAGAGCTTACGACTGATCTCATACGAAGTTTTATCGAAAACGCAGAGAAATACCTCCATCTCGTTTTCCATAAGAAAAGCAGTTATTGCGGATACCGCGATCTGCATCACCTGATCTTTGGGAAAGCCGTAGGTTCCTGCAGAGATAAGCGGCAAGGCCGTGCTTTTGCAATCAAGCACTGCAGCCTTCTGCAGTGCAACGGTATAAGCCTCTTCCAGCAGTTCTTTTTCTCCCCGGTCTCCGCCCGTGTATACCGGCCCGATCACATGAATAATATACTTTGCATCCAGATCATAGGCGCCTGTTGCTATCGCCCGGCCGACTTCAAGCGGAACCTTTCTGCTGCATTCTTCGTCAAGCCCTTTGCCTGCTGCATGATGTATCGCGTAGTCAACGCCGCTGTATCCTATCATCAGCGAATTGGTCGTGTTGACCAGAGCATCTGCACTTACCGATGTTATATCTTCCCGGATTATTTTAAACGGCATACTATCACCCTTTTTCTGTCTTTATTATTTCACTTGAACTGTTGTGTATCTTGCCGGACATTTCTGATTATCCGATTTTGATTATAGCACATTCGGGCTCAAATAAAAGAAGCCGCTCCCAAAGGGAACGGCTTTTTATAAAAATCTTTGTTTACCTCAGATATAGACAACTTCTTTTCCGTGCGAGACGGCATAATTTATCGTATATTCGGTTCCTCCCGGGATGCCTTCGTAGAAGGCCAGAACGCGTGATGAGTTGTTGACCATCCACTGATCCCTGGATATATATACGAACCGGTAATATTTCTCCGAGGTGTAATGGACCTCATCCGCCTCGGAAATGATCCTCAGGTAAATATTGCGCCATGCGGAGGTCCACCTGTCCGCTACATTCCTGTAAGGAACTGCAGCTACAAGCTCAAGATCGCTTCTGCCGGAGGCTTTCAAGTCCAGCACTGCCTCCCCGGCCCAGAGATCTACTCCTCTGGCCATACCGGTTATAAAACGGGTATATCCTTCGGAAACGGATCTGTCTATTGCGGTCTTAAGTCTGTCCCTGACCTCAGCTTCCGAGGCGCTCAGCTTATCCGGCCTGTGTCCGGTAAAACAGAGAGTCACTTCTTCGCTTTTATATATTCGTCAATAGACTTCGCGCCGGTCTTGCCAGCACCCATAGCCATTATGACGGTGGCAGATCCGGTAACGGCATCTCCTCCTGCAAAGACGCCCTCGCGTGCTGTCTTTCCATTGTCATCAGCTTCGATGCCGCCCTTGCGTGTAAATGTAAGTCCCTCGGTGGTATCCCTTATGAGCGGATTCGGCGAGGTGCGGATCGC
>JAEEGF010329694.1_pt1 | contig 26024 bp, 25 predicted proteins | sample 9134171 | NCBI WGS metagenome assembly JAEEGF01 (sample SAMN16246542, study PRJNA631951) | gut metagenome | biome: gut microbiome; feature: rumen; material: AP-attached | host: Bos | place: Iran: Karaj | collected 2018-10 | reverse complement strand
GTTTGGACCGATTTTTGTGGTCAGGCAGATCTGAAGGTTGTTGGCAAAGTCTTTTGATTCGTGGGCGCGGCTGCAGGCCCATTCAATCAGTTTACAGTCTTCCACAGATGCAGTGTCATTGTCGCGTAAAATTTCCCAAAGTGGACGATCGTCAAATTCAGCATTGAAAAGGTTCTGCATATTTTTTGGATACGAGAACTTCTGCTCCATGGCGTCGTACTTGATTAAAAGACTCTCACTCATTCCTAAAATTATAATCGATAATAAGAATCTGCGATATATAATTTTTCATAATTCGGAAAAATAGACGAAATAAGTGGTACATGATAGAATTGAATTATGAACGAATTGAATACACCCCGCTGGAATCTGGATAAACTTTTTAGTTCCATCGAAAGCGATAAATACAAACAGGCAGTTGAACTTTTAAAAACCGGAATCGAAAAACTGGAAAGCCTCTTAAAAAATTCGGGCCGGTTCAATTTTAGTTTCTGGCTCAACGGCTACCTTACCGCTTATGACAAGGTTTACGCCCTGATGCAGACACTTTCCTGCTATGCTTCAATCATTTATTCGGTTGATACGACAAATTCAGCAGTTTTGAACAATCTTTCGGTTATTGATGAATTTGGAATCCAGTTTTCGCAGATTGAAATTTCATTCAAAAATATCCTGTACAAACACCGTGACGAACTGGACGCATTTTTTGTGCGCTTTCCGCAGTTTGCCGGCCGCAAATACCTCCTTGAACTCGACATTACAGAATTCAAGCACCAGATGCCGCCAAAAGAGGAACTTCTTACAAGTTCGCTCCAGAAAACCGGCGGAAACGCCTGGGAACTTTTGCAGGGACAGATTATTTCCAATCTGGCCGACGAAAAGGGCAAAACCTTTAATGAATTAAGAAACGATGCGTATTCAAGTGATCCCGCATTAAGAAAATCTTCTTACGAAAAGGAACTTGCCCTCCTCAAAGCCAATAGAATTGCCCTGGCGGCCTGCCTTAACAACTTAAAGGGCGAAACCGTTTACCTGAACAAACGCCGCAAGTGGCGCAGCGCAATCGACAGGGCACTTCTTGCAAACAGACTTTCAAAACCGACATTAAACGCACTCATCAAGGCAATCGAAAAGAGCCTTCCGTCCTTCAGAAAGTATTTTCTGGCAAAGGCAAAATATCTTAAAAAGCACAATATGAGCGCAAGTTTTTCTGCGGACAGGGGACTTGCATTCTACGACCTGTTTGCTCCTATGGCGCTCCCATCTGACGGAAACGACGATAAAAATTCAATTTTGACAAAAACATGGACCTTTGACGAAGCCCGCGACTACATAATCGCGCGCTACACTTCGTTCAGCGTGCACATGGGTTCGTTTGCAAAAAAAGCCTTTGAAGAAAACTGGATTGACGCAGAAGTGCGCGCAGGAAAGGTTGGCGGAGCCTTTGACGAAGACTTTGCGCTCGGCCATCAGAGCCGCATTCTGACAAACTTTACAGGCACATTCAGTGACATAATTACACTTGCCCACGAACTTGGACACGCTTATCACTTTAGCTGTCTCAAGGGAAAGCCGCCGGTTTTTGCTTCGTACCCGATGACGCTTGCAGAAACTGCTTCTACCTTTGCCGAAACAATCGTAAAACAGGATCTGCTTTCAAAATGCACTCCCGCTGAACGCCTGCAGCTTCTGGACATTGATTTGCAGGATGTTTCTCAGGTTCTCGTTGATATTTTGTGCCGTTATTATTTTGAAAAATCAGTATTTACCGAGCGCGAACAGAATCCTCTCACCGCAGATGATTTTTGCCGCCTGATGCAGGCCGCCCAGGAAAAATCCTACGGCAAGGGTTTGAACAGCGAGCGCCACGAATACATGTGGGCAGTAAAAAGCCATTATTACTCGACAGGTCTCGACTTTTACAACTTTCCGTACGCTTTTGGTCAGCTCTTTGCGATGGCCCTTTATCAGCGCTACAAAAAAGAAGGGGCAGGCTTTGCGGCAACCTATGCAAAACTTCTTTCAAATACAGGTGCAATGAGCTGCGAAGATTTGTGCAAAGAGGCAGGTTTTGATATCACCCAGGTTGAATTCTGGCAGGGCGGAATCCAGGCCTACCTTGAAGAAACAGAAGAATTTATCGCTCTTGCAAATGAAAAGGGAGACAGCTCAAAACCGGCCGAATAAATGAAAATCCTCTGTGTTTGTTTAAGTCCTTCAATTCAACGGACGCTCGTATTTGATAATTTTACCACTGCTCAGGTTAACAGGACAAAAAACTATATTCAAAATGCCGGCGGTAAGGCAATCAACACGGCGCGTGTTATAGAACAGCTTGCCCCGGGCAGTGCAGTCTGCATTTTTCCACTGGCAAAACAAAACTCAGGTGAATTTTTATCGCTCTTAAAAAAAGACGGCATCCGCTCAAAAACCGTGTCTGTTCCGGGCTCAACGCGCACCTGCTGGACAGCCCTTTCAAAATACGGAGAAACTACAGAAATCATCGCCGAAGAGCCTGTTTTACAGGCCCCGGATTTTTTTAAAAGGCGCGGAAAGCAGCTCGTAAAACTTATTCAAAAAGAGGCCGGAAAGGCTGATGCCCTCATTTTGAGCGGAAGCGCGCCGCTTTGCTGGAACCAGGATATTTATTCAAAAATTGCAAAAGAAGCCGCTGATTCAGGCCTTGCAATCGTGCTTGATTTTAAAGGCCCTGCCCTTCTAAGCTGTCTTGATGAATTAAAAAACTGTACAAATTCAATTTTTGTAAAAATCAACATGGATGAATTTACAGAAACTTTTTCAGAAGCTCTTCTTGCCCCGGTTACAAAACGCTATCCGAACGTCACTTTTATCGTTACCGACGGAAAGCTTCCGACTCACGCTGCAAGTTCAGCAATGGAAGAAAAAACTTTTGAAAGTAAAGAAATCATGGTTGTAAACACGACAGCCTGCGGAGACAGTTTTAACGCGGGTTTTATTGTTGAATTTTTAATGTCGCACAATCCTGAAAGTGCAGTCCGGGAAGGCATCAGGTGCGCATCCCTCAACGCGCAGACAATCGTTCCCGGAAGTTTAGTTTAATTCGTTCAATAAGCGCGGAAGTTCGTAAATCGAATCAATATAAAAAATGCGTCCGCCTGCCCCCTCGGGAAGAACGGCCCGCCTGCTTTCGTCCAGAATTTTTCCTACCTGAACGGCTGTTCCGCCGATTGCAGCATAACCTTCAACATAGTTTTTCCAGTCGTCCAGGAACAAGGTATCTTCAACTGTTCCGCCGATTATCGACAATGCATTTTTGTAAGAAAAGTCGTACGGCTTTCCCTTGAGTTTATTTGCGCGGATGTCACTTATCTCCGGCAAAAAATAATCGCGCACCTGGAGTTTTTTTAAAACGTGTTCAGCGTGTTCGCCCGGCGAATTGGTTAAAATCATTTTTGGAAGTTTGATTGATTCAAGTAAGGCAGGAAGGTCAGGGTCGAATGCAAGTTCTTCAACTTCAGACTCGGGATGAACATAGGCAAAATAATCTTCAACATCGGTCAAACCGCTTGATTTGAGCCAGTCCAGAGTTGTTTCATAAGTTTTTAATGCCTTTTCGCGTTCGAGGATTGCCTGGCTGAAGTCCATATTAAAAAATTTGGCGCAGTAACCGATGATTCTGCGGCTGATGCCGGTGCTCATTTTGCTGTTGGCAGAATACACGGTCATGTCGAGGTCAAATATTAATTTTTTGATCATTGGCTTTCCTTTTCAAACGCTTTATTAAATATAATCACAAAATAGACGATTTCGGCAACCGCTGTAATTGCCCAGCTGCACGGAAAGAGCAGAAATAATGATTCAATTGTGGCAAAACGGGCAAAAATCGTGTAAACCCACGCAATTCTGAATACGCACGAACCCAGAATTACAATCAGCGACGGAACAAAGGTCTTTCCAAGTCCGCGGCTTGCGGCAATCGTACAATCCATAAAGGCGCTCACACAATAAGCAAGTGCCATGATGTTGATACGGCGGATTCCGAAAGCTTTGACCGCCTCGTCCTGCGTAAACAGAGACAGCACCGCATCCCGGAAAAAGTAAAGCAGGAGGCCCAGAACAAGTGCGCTCAAAAATGAATATATTGTGCACAGGAAAAAGGTCTTTTTTACGCGGTCTTTCTGGTGCGCTCCAAAGTTCTGGCCGACAAAACTTGAGCAGGCAACATAAAAGGCAAGCATTACATTGTAAAGAAGCGGGTCAATTTCTGTGGAAACGGCGATTCCGGCGACTGCAAGCGGCGGAAAACTGTTGATTCCGACCTGGATAAACATATTTGCAAAGGCAAAAATCGTATTCTGAAAGCCCGACGGAACTCCTATGCTCACAAGTTTTTTTACCTTGTCCCGTTTTAGGCTGAGCTGCTTTACACGCAGCGGAACCTGTGTTTTTGCGAATATGAGAATTCCCGTAACGAGAAAGGCCGAAACGTACTGACTGATTGCACTTGCAAGGGCAACCCCATCAACATCCATCTTAAATCCGATAACAAAAACAAGGTTCAATAAAACATTTATCACGCCCGCAGCCAGAAGACAGATTACAGGCCGTGTGGAGTCACCCGTTGCGCTCAAAAGCGCGCTGCCCCAGTTATACAAAGCGAGGGCCGGCATTCCGAGGGTGTAGATTTTTATGTAGGAAGCTGCGTCCTGCAAAAGTTCAGGGCGGGTGTTTAAAAGTCTTAATGCGGGAACTGCAAAAACCTGCGCAACAAGAAGCAGCAGAACCCCAGAGCCCAGACAAAACAAAAATGAGGTGTGAACCGTTTCGCCCAGGTCTTTTTCTGACCTTGCGCCGCAGTAAAAGGCCGCAATAACGTTGACCCCGCTTCCGATTCCCTGCAGAAGACCTGTCAGAAAGAACAACAACATCGGCGTTGAACCGACTGCGCCGAGAGCATGGGCACCCGCAAAACGTCCGGCAACGGCAATATCTGCCATATTGAACATTACCTGCAGGATGTTTGAGAAAATCAGAGGAAAACTAAAAATAAAAATGCCGGACGCTAAAGGTCCGGCAGTAAGATCGAGTTTTTTATTCAATTTATGCGTAGAACCTTATTTTGAGTTCAATTTCTGTAATTCAGGCTCAACATCATCGTGCTGTTTCTGGAGGTAGTCCATTACATGGTCGATTACGGCCTGTTTAGAATCCGGATGGTCAGCAGGAAGAGTTGCAAGATAATCTTTTCTGAACTGTTTGCAGTCAATTACAGGGCTTGCTGTAAAAATCTGGTTTGCAGGTTCGCAGATATCTGCAAGCATGTCATCAGGATTATTCGGATCGATTGTAAGGATTGAACCGTTGATTGAAACCAGAACCATAACGTCAAACATGCGCAGGTATGAATCCATTTCGCGAAGTCCGCGTTTAGTTTCCGGCTTTCCGGGACGGTAACGTGTTCCGGAAGGGAATACGAGAATTACTTCTCCGTCACGTTTACATTTATCCATTGCGCGCATTGCGGCAAGGTTGATTGTGCGGGCCTTCTTTTCTTCTGCGGCCGCTTCTTCTGCAGATTTTGCACTTGCTTCTGCCTTATCCAGAGAACGTGTCGGATAAATTACAACACGTGTAAAGCTTTCGGCAAAAGCACGGACATTTGCATCTGCTTCGTTAAGTTTCATTCCGGCGATTGCAACGATACGGTCAGCAAGGTCTTTGCCTTCTGCGCCCATGTCGTTTTCCAGAAGCCATGTAAGGGCCGGTAAGTCTGTGTTTGAATAATGTTCCATCAGAATCAGACCATGCTTGCCGCTTTTTACTGCTTCAAGAAAAGCTTTAAAGTTTTCTTTGCCGCCGATGTGACTGCCAGGAAGAGTGTTGTCTTCGATCAGTTTGTACATGATCTTTTTTGTGTTTGGGTTTGCTTTTTGATAAACGTTGGTTTCATCAATTTTTGCAGCAGCCTTTGACATCTGGGTCATCTGTGCAAAGAATTTTCCATAGAGCTCACGAATAGAAGCCATTAGTACCTCGAAAAACCAGGACTTATGTCCCTTGTTGTTCCTGTATTTTAATATGCTTAATTTGAAAAGACAAGGTCTTCGACTGAATATCTGAGCCACGCATTGCCGATTTTGGCCGCATTGATAAATTCACCCCAGGAATAATACTTTTCGTAGGGGAGATGTTTTTCGCCAAACGCAATGTAATTTCTTCCGTCGTCATCGCGCCCGTACGAAACGGAAAAATCGATTCCACGCGAAGAAAAGTCCATTTCTTTTTTGAGCTCTATATTCTGTCTGAATTGTTCCAAAGTCATAAAGTGATTATAACTTAAAACCGGAACTTAAAAAAGAATTTACGTCATACTGCCGGAGATAAACGCAGATTCTTATTTTTCTGTTTTTATTGTATGATTGAATAATGAAATTTAGAGCCCCTCTCATCGCGCTTGCGGCAGTTCTTTTTTGCCTTAATGCAAACGCGCAGGAGAAAATCATTATGGATGATGAACTTTTATTCGAATCGAATTTTTATATTGCCGACGTTGATGATTCAATTTTTGAAAGAATCAAGGGAAAGTCCTACAAAGAAAACTGCACGGTTCCGCTTTCTGATTTACGCTATATAAAAATCCTGCACAAGGATTTTGACGGTCAGGATGCACGCGGCGAACTTATCTGCAATAAAGCAATCGCAGAAAAACTGCTTTATATTTTTAAGGAATTGTACAGGGCCTCTTATAAAATTCAGGAAGTGAGCCTCGTCGACAAATACAACGCCGACGACGAGACCAGCATGCGGGCAAATAATTCATCCTGCTTTAACTTCAGGTTTATTTCGCACACAAAAACTGTTTCCAAGCACGGACTCGGTCTTGCGGTGGATATCAACCCGCTTTACAACCCGTACATAAAAACCGTGCGCGGCAAAACTTATATTGAACCTGCAACCGCCGCTCAATGGGTGGACCGTTCAAGGCCCAACCCGTATAAAATTGATCACGACGATCTGGCATACCGCCTTTTTACTGAGCAGGGCTTTGAGTGGGGCGGTGACTGGGACGACTGCAAGGACTGGCAGCATTTTGAATACTCATTCTGAGGGCATTTAATACTGCAATAAAGCATACACCTACGTCGCCAAAAACCGCAAACCACATATTTGTAATTCCGAGGGCGCCAAGCACCATAACGGCTGCCTTTACACCAAGCGAAATCCAGATATTCTGGTAAACGATGCGCATTGTTTTGCGGCTGATTTTTACGGCCTGGCTCAACTTTATCAGTTTGTCGTCCATAATTACAACGTCGGCCGCTTCGATTGCAGCGTCGCTTCCCATTGCGCCCATTGCAACTCCAACATCGCTTCTTGCAAGAACAGGTCCGTCGTTAACTCCGTCGCCGACAAACATAACGGTTCCCCGGGATTTTGTTCCTTTTTCGTTTTTGGATTCAATCAGGTCTTCGATTTTTTCGACCTTATCTTCCGGCAAAAGTCCGGCGTAAACATCGTCGATTCCAAGTTCTTTTGCCACGAGAACTGCTGCGTTTTCGTTGTCGCCCGTGAGCATGATTGTCTTTCTGACACCTTCTTTTCTGAGCGCCTTAATCGAATCCGATGCGTTTTCTCTGGTGCTGTCACTGATTACTACAGCACCTTCAAACCTGCCGTCCCTGGCAATGTAAACAACAGTTCCGGCAGTTTCCGCTTTTGCAAATTCAGATTCGTCAAATTCAACATGTTCTTTCTGCATCAGAGCCCTGTTTCCTGCAAGAACAAGCTTTCCGTCAAGAAGAATTTTAATTCCATAACCGTTGAGTTCTTCGCAGTTTTTACGCTCACAGCATGTACAGCACTCCGGTTTTTCTCCATTCAGGGCGCCGCATTTTGCAAGGTGGGCTTTTTTAATCGATTTTGAAATCGGATGATTTGAAAAATGCTCTGCGTGGGCTGCAAGCGCAATTAATTCATCTTCACTCATGTCACCGGCACTGATAACAGAAGTTACGTCAAAAATTCCTTTTGTCAAAGTTCCTGTTTTGTCAAAAACGCCGGTATCAACTTTTGAAAGGGCTTCTACAAAGTTGCTTCCCTTGATGAGAATTCCGTTGCGGCCGGCAAGTCCGATTCCACTGAAAAATGCGAGCGGAACAGAAATTACAAGGGCGCACGGACAGCTTACAACAAGGAACATGAGAGCGCGGTAAACCCAGACAGACCAACCGGTCTGTGCAAAAACGTCCGGGAAGAAAAGCAAGCAAACCAGAGGAGCTGCGATTGCAACAGCCAGAGCGGAAAAGCACACAATCGGAGTGTAAACTTTTGCAAAACGGCTGATAAACTTTTCTGCACGCGCCTTTACTGCCTGAGACCTTTGTGTAAGTTCAAGAATACGGCTTACTGCACTCTGACCGTATGGTTTTGTAACCTGAATTTTAAGAACGCCGCCGATATTCACCATTCCTGCCAGAACCTGGTCTTTTACACCGATTTCCCGCGGCATGCTTTCGCCTGTCAAAACCGATGTGTCCACAGAAGAAGTTCCTTCAAGAACCACTCCGTCGAGAGGAATGCGTTCGCCGTTTTTTACCTGAATTATTGCTCCAACTTCAACATCTTCTGCTTCAATCTGAACAAACTGACCGTCTTTAAGAACGCTTGCAGTGTCAGCGCGGAGTTCAACAAGGGCTTTAATTGAATCCCGGCTCCTGTCCACGGCATAATCCTGAAAGAACTCGCCGATGCAGTAAAAGAGCATGATTGCTACTGCTTCGCCGCTTTTTCCGATACAGATTGCACCGATACTTGCAGCACTCATCAAAAACTGCTCGTCCATAAAATCGCCCTTTCTGATGTTGGAAAGGGCCGACCGGATAACGCCGCGCCCGCAGATTACAAACGAAGCAAAATACAGAATCATATACAAAGTTCTGTAGAGATTTACGCCTTCAAAAAGATAAACTGGGGCAAGTTTATAATGAATAAACGGTACATGTTCAACAATTATGCCGAGCGTAAAAAGTGCGAGTGCGAGGAGAATTTTTGAAAGACCGGGTTCTTCCTCTCCGTCCCCATCGTGATGGCAGCACCCGCAGCCGTGTTCGTGTTCGTGGTCGTGGCCGCAGTGTTCGTGGTCGTGGCCGCAATGTTCGTGTTCGTGTTCGTGGTCACAATGTTCGTGTTCATCTATATCTTTTTTCATAAAATCCTCCATCATAGACTCCGCGTTAGCGGCCTTGCACGGATGCAATTTTACCCGCGTTAGCGGCGCGCCAGAAAAGCCCTCTATTCAAGAATGTGGTCCAGGCCCTGACTTAAAATCGAAATTACATGGTCATCAGCAAGCGAATAAAAAATAGACTTTCCTTCGCGTCTGAATTTTATAAGCTTGTTGTCCTTTAATATTTTGAGCTGGTGGCTTACAGCACTGTCCGTCATTGCGAGTTTACGGGCAATTTCGCCGACAGACTCTTCGCTTTCAAAAAGAGCAAACAGGATTTTTATTCTGGTCGTATCACCAAAAATTTTGAATAAATCCCCAAGATCCATCAAAACATCTTCGGTGGGTTCGGCTTCTAAAAGTTTATTTTCCACATCTGCCTCCGTTCTTTTCGTTTGAACAGGTGTTCAACTGTTCATATATTAAATTCTATTTTTTTATCTGTCAAGTTTTTTTGTTTGGGTTTATAATATCCGTATGCGTTCAGTTAATTATGTAAAAGACGACGGTCAGTCATCAGCATTTGTAAATGAGCCGAAAGATTTTATTACCTGGGATCCAAAACTTAGGACAGGAATACCGGATATCGACTCAGAGCACGAAAATCTTGTTGTGCTTTGCAATGATTTTTACAAAACCCTTCTCCAGAACAAGGATACAGCCGATTATCAGAAAGTTATTCGCCGTACCCTCGAGCGTTGTTTAAACTACGCGGCAATTCACTTTGAAGACGAAGAAAAACTTATGATAGCCGCCGGATACGACGGGTACAGGCAGCACAAGGCCGAACACGAAGCCTTTAAGGAAAAGGTTCAGATTGCATACACACGCATCAACCAGATTACAATCAGCGAGGCAATAAAGTTTGCACACTTCCTGCGGGACTGGATTCAGAACCATATCGCGTACGACGATAAACTCTACATTCCGTCCCTTGTTGAATTTTTAAAGTCCAAGGCAACAAAGCAGTAAGAACCTCTCTGCAAATTGTAATTTTTTGAGATTCCCATAATAATAGATTTTCATATATGAATATTTTATCTATCAGTAATCTGGCAAGAATGGGGCGGGAAAAACCGCTTTTTACAGACGTTACCTTTGGATTGAACGAGGGCGACAAGGCCGCAGTTATCGGTCGTAACGGCTGCGGAAAGTCTACCCTCCTTTCAACAATCGCAGGCCAGCTGAACCCCGACGAAGGCTCGGTCGTTATAAACAAGGAAAGCGGTGTAAGTTTTTTGCCGCAGACTCCACTTTTTAACGAAAGCGACACAATCGAAGAACACATTTTTAAGTCTCACAGCCCAAAGCTCGATAAAATCAGGCGCTACGAAAAACTCTGCGAAAAGATGGAGCAAGGCCTTAACACTGCAGAACAAAAAGAATTTGATTCCCTTAGCCGGCAGATGGATAACGACGATTTGTGGAATTATGAATCTCAGATACGCTCCACACTCGGCGAGCTTGGAATCCAGAACCTGAGCCTCAAAATGTCCGAACTTTCTGGCGGAATGCTCAAAAAAGTTGCCCTCGCCCAGGTTCTCGTAGAAGATACAAAACTTCTCCTTCTGGACGAACCGACAAACCACCTGGATATCAGGACAATCGTCTTTCTGCAGAATTATCTTGTTCAGACAAAACGTACGGTTCTGATGGTTACACATGACCGCTACTTTCTGGATGCAGTTTGTACCCACATTTACGAACTTGCCAGAAACAAACTCAAACTCTACGAAGGAAATTATTCAAAATACCTGGAAAAGAAAGAAACCGAAGCGCAGATAGAAGCCAATACCGAGCGCCGTATTGAATCCGTGCTCCGTTTTGAACGCAAATGGCTTTTGCGCGGCCCGTGTGCCCGCGGAACAAAAATCAAGGCCCGCATCGACCGTGACATGCAGCTCATCAACCGCGAAAAATTTGAACAGGACAAGGGCTTTACTCTTCAGGTTGCAGGGCGCCGGCTCGGAGGCAAAATCCTCGAGCTCCACGGAATCGGAAAGAATTACGAAAAGTCCCTGGCAGAAAAGCGCAATTCAACAGGTGCAGACGGGATTGTCCAGCACCCGGTTATCAAAAACTTTTCCTATAAGTTTACAAAGGGTGAACGTATCGGCATTTTTGGTTCAAACGGAACCGGAAAGTCTACACTTTTAAATATCATAACGGGCACAATTCCGCCGGATACAGGCTCAATCGATATCGGAATCAACACGGTTTTCGGCTACTACCAGCAGAACCCGGTCTTTAAGGACAAAAGCCTTACCGTACTCGAATACATCAAGGAAGCCGCAGAATATATCCAGATGAATGACGGGCGCCAGCTGAGCGCAGCCCAGTTTTTAAATGAATTCGGTTTTGAAGGCAAAATTCAGCATTCAATGCTTTCTACATTGAGCGGCGGAGAACTTAAACGCGTTTTTCTTGTCCGGCTTTTGATTTCAAATCCAAACTTTTTGATTCTGGACGAGCCGACCAACGACTTTGATATTTTTACGCTCAACATTCTCGAAGACTTTCTGCTCGGTTACCAGGGCTGTCTTTTAATCGTAAGCCACGACCGCTATTTTATGGACAAGATTGCAGACACACTTTTTGTAATGGAAGACGACGGTGCAATCAGCGGCTTTGTCGGAAAGTGCAGCGAGTACATAGATTATCTCGAAGAAAAAAATAAAAAGGGGAAAGCAGCGCTTCAGGCACAGCCGTCGCTCCCTATCCCCCCTCTCCAGTCCGCTTCCCCTTCTCCAAAGAAAAAGCGTTCTTTCAAGGAACAGCGCGAATTTGAAGAACTCGAAGCCCTGATTCTTGAGCTTGAAGAAAAAAAGCCGGAACTTGAACAGCAGATGGCAGGAACGGACTTTGCAAAAATCCAGGCCGCTTCTGCACAGTACGCAGAACTTACGGCAAAGCTGGACAAGGCGTACGGGCGCTGGAGCGAACTTGCCGAACTGGGCTGATTCTGCTGACCAAAAAAGTAAAAAATGCTAGTATCAGGTTACTATGAAAATTATTACAGAATTAAAAGTCAGACCTTACGAATGTGATTCTTACGGTCACGTAAACAATGCCGTTTATCTCAACTATCTAGAACTTGCCAGAATGGATTTTTTACAGAAGATTGGTTTTGATTTTGACGGCTGCACAAAGGCAGGATACAGCCTCTACGTTACTCATGTTGATATTTATTACAAATTTTCTGCATATATGAACGAAACCCTCAAAATCGAGTCTTACCCGACAAAGATGGGAGCAGTTTCCGGAACATTCCATCAGATTATTACAAAGGCTGACGGAACACTCTGTGCAGAAGCAGATGTTTCCTGGGCAAGCGTAAACGCACAGGGACGTCCTTCAAAAATGCCTGCCCAGTTTATTGTAGACGGTCTCCAGCCGGAAACTAACTAGAAAATTTTCCGCTGTCGCTGTGCCTCCGGCTCTGGCCAGATGTGCTCCGGCGCCGGCCGGCATTACGCTTAGTCTTTTAACGAGTAAACCACCGTTGTTACGACGCGCACGTTTTTCTTTTCTTCAAGACCTGCTGCCGCATTATCAATGCTGAACAGGCCCTGACTTGCGCTTTTAATCTTTCCTACCTTGCTGCCGCTGTCGCGGGCAAACTGCTCTGCGGCAAGGCGTGCGTTCTGAGTTGCAAGTGCAATCATTTCAGGTTTAATGTCATTCAACCTGGTAAATTCGTAAACTACCTTGTTGTCATATTCACTTGTTACGGAAACACCGCTGCCTGCGAGGCTCAAAGTGTCATCCGAAGCTTCTTTTACAGCCGCCACCTTATTTGAACGGATCAGCAGCGACTGTTTTGCGATATATGTGTAAGTACGGCGTCCGCCGTCAGACCATGTGTTCATGGTTGCATCGTTGACTTCCGGCGACAATACTGTGTAATCAGATTTTTCAAGGCCGTGCTGTTCAAGATATTTAGTTACAATGTCAGTCTGGTGCAAAACGTTGCGCCTCAAAATCTGAAGGTCGTTTTCGCCGACAGAAAATGTAAGTTTCCATACGGCAAGGTCAGCGTCAACTTCGCGTTCGGCAAGTCCGCGTACACTTACAGTACGTTCCGAAGGCATGATTTTAACCATACCAAGTGCGAGAATAATACAGCCCGCAACAAATGCGGCGCATGCAAGCAAAACAGTTTTTTTCATCATTCCTCCTAAAAAACAAAACCCTCCGCGTTTGCGAAGGGCATTTTTTACCAAAGAACTAGTAATCTTTACGATCAGACTTACGTCTTTTGTTAAGAAGTTTGCGTTCCAAAGTAGTTTTTTTCTGGTGATTTGTAGCAGAAGGTTTTACATAGTATTCGCGCTTTTTGTATTCGCGTACGATACCTTCTTTTTCAACCATGCGTTTAAAGCGTTTGATTGCTTTTTCAAGATTCTCTGAATCATCTACAACGATAGTTGCCATGCCTAATTCACCTCCTTTCTTCGGAAATACCGATAAGTTGTTACAATATATAGAATTTGCAAAATGAATTCAAGAGCCAAACCCTTCTTTTAGCCCAGGTTCTTCATTATTGTAAGCACATTGCAATCTTCCGCACGTTCGTATTCAATTGAATCTGTATATTTTTTTGCAAGATAAATGCCCAAGCCGCCAACCGGTCTTCTCTCAAAGCGTTCATGAATCTCAATTTCTTTTCTGGCAACCGGGTTAAATTCAATTCCCTGGTCCTTAAATGTAATTATTACCTGATTTAAATCCTCACTCAGTTTACATTCAACCTGGACCTTACCAATCGACTCAGGATATGCATAGTTTACGATATTTACAAAAAGCTCTTCCAGCACCAGGTCAATCTGAATCCGCTGCTGTTCCGTGCACGGAGAATTCCGGATAACCGAATGAACAAAATCGTTCAGAGTATCAAGGCTTTCAAGTTTTGATTCAACTTCAATCTGTGCCATGCAATCCTCCATAACAAAATCTGTCAGCGCCCTGCCCCGGACAACTTATTTTCTGCTCCAGAGCGCGCAATAGGCCTGGGTTCGGGCCGCAAAACGGGCAACGTTCAAAAGAGCTCTGATTTCTGCCTTTGTGTACCAGTCCGCTTCAATTTCTTCCATGTCGCTGTCACTCGGCAAAATCTCTCCGCTTGCCGTTCCAACAATACAGATGTTTTTTTCGTTTGCAAAGCCTACTGCCGAGTAACTTTCCTTCCAGACCTGGTCAACGTGGTCCAGATGCAGGCCGGTTTCTTCGCGCAGTTCTCGCATTGCGGCCGTGCCGGAAGTTTCGCCTTCGTCAATGAGCCCTGCCGGAAAGTTATAAACCCATTCACCTGTTGCCATACGAAACTCACGGTTCAATAAAATCTTTTCTCCCGTCACGTCGTGAATTATCATAACGACTGCGTCCACACGGCTGTTGTGCATCTGCTCAAAGGTCGTAATGTTTTTGTCGCGGCTGATCATTTCGTAAGTTTTTGAACGGCCGGTTTCGGTTTCGTAGTCTATATTATAACGTGTAATGAACTTACCTTCATGTATCTTCTTAATCGACTTGAATTTCATTTTTCCTTCCTTTCCTAAACACTCTCAATCGTCTCGTAAAAAATACAGTCGTGCGCGCACTTTCCGTCAAATGCAGTCGGGCAGATCGGCATCTTTCTGAGCTGCTGTCCCTCATCGTCAAAGCGCGAAATTCTCTTTCTCACATAACCGACGTATTCAAAATTGGACTTTTTGCTGCTTTCCATCGCGGCGCAGGTGTTAATCCATACAACGTTGCAGTCGTCGTGGGCACACAAATCAAACGAACGCAAAAAGTCGTACGAGCCCGTAGAAAACGACGGAACAATTATCAGAGTCAGCTTAAAACACCTCATTAGCTGTTCCATGTAACGGGTTGTCAGAAAGTCCTTGCAGATTAAAATTGCAATCCGCCCGATTCCTTCGTAATGAAAGATATTTACCACACGGCTCGGTACGATTCCTTCAAGGTAGCCGTTGTCGCCCGACTCCGCACGGAACGGATTCTGCTTGGCCTGTCTGCACAAAAGATTTCCGGCCTTATCAAGAATTGCTACCGTATTGCGCCTGTTGTCCCAGAACGACGGCAAAATTATCATCGACGGAATTTTTGCAGCAAGTTCTGCATCATCCTTTTTTAATTCTTCAATTTTTGCCTGAACAAAGGCCGTCATTTCGGGGTTGCCGAGCATTTCCGGAAAAACGATTATGTCGCATTCATTTTTTGCACTGTCCAGGATTTTGTTCCAGATGAGTTCGTTGTCAGCGCTGTAATTTTTTTCCGGGTAATTTATCTTAAAATATTGAACTTTATCCTCGCTGAATGCCTTAATGGCAAAATTGCGTTCAAGGCGGAGCGGAGATGCTGCAATCTTTAATGAGCGGCTGGAAATAAATTTCGGAAAGAGAGACTTATTCAAAAAATAGTGGCGGTCAATCAGCTCACCAAGAATTGAGTTTTCCATCAGCAGAAAGTTGAACAAAAAATTGTCCAGGCGGTTGTAACAGTGCGAAAGGCGGCGCTTTCTCTCCCACCAGCATGAGCAGCGCGGCAAAAGACCGATTTGCGTTATTTCGCGGTTTGTATTCAACACGACAGAAAAGTCTTCGCTCTGAAATTCGAGGGTCTTCTGCTTGAGTTCGTTTTCCAGCGCTTCATCAAGAATCTGGGTTACGCCCATAATTCCAAAAAAGTCCGACTTTTCCTTTAATCCTTCTGTCAGCGTTAATAAACTCGTAAAAAAAAGCTCATCGCAATCCCTTTCGGCCAGCGTGTGGGTTACCCCGCCATCCGACCGGAACAAAACCGGAATTCTGGAGCGGACAAGATTTTCTACGCGTGTTTTTTCGGAAGAAGCAACACAACTGTACTGAACAAAAAAGTCCTCAGTGCATGAGCGGATGATGTATGAGCAGAGTTCGGCAATTATGTTGTACAAAGCTTCCATCGCGCTACTTCCTTATAAATTCGAGCATGGTGATATCATCAAACTGATCGGCACCGTTAACAAAGCTGTCGATTTGAGAGCGTACAAATTCAATTGTTTCCGGGGCATCCATTTCCAGCGTCTGATTAAGTGCATCAAGAAGGCGCTCTTCGCCAAAAAGTTCGTTTTCGTCGGAAGTTGCTTCTGTTACGCCGTCTGTGTAAATAAAAAGTCTGTCGCCCTTATTGAGCTTGATTTTGTGTTCGGTATAAGAAATATCTTCCATCGCACCAAGAACAAGGTTCGGCTTATCCTTGATGTAAACAAACTTGCCTTCGCGGCACAAAAGCGGGTACGGATGACCTGCGTTAACGTACGAAAGTTCGCCGGTACTCAGTGTCAGAATACCGAGCCAGCAGGTTACAAAAAGTCCCGAGTCGTTGCCCTTGCAGAGCTGATTGTTTGTCGTGTTAAAGATTTCTGTAACGCTCATGTCCTGCTCTGTGTGAGAATCGATGAGGGTTTTTGCAATTACCATAAACAAAGCAGCCGGAACACCCTTTCCGCTTACATCCCCCTGAACAAGCATCAGGTGGTCATCGTCAATCATCATGTAATCATAAAGGTCACCGCCAACTTCTTTGGCAGGGCTCATTTTTGCAAAAAGGTCAAAATCTTTGCGCTCCGGAAAGGCAGGATAAGCAGTCGGAAGCATACCGCTCTGAATTTTTGTCGCTACATTGAGCTCAGTTGTGATGCGCTCCTTTTCCCTGGTAACCGATGTAAGTTCATTGATATATGAATGAATATCGCTGCTCATTTTTTGAACCGATTTTGCAAGGCTTCCGATTTCGTCTTTGTTTTTGATTTTTTCAATTACGCCGGACAATTCGCCATTTTTTGCAAAATAATCAGTTTCGGAAGTAATTGTCCTTATCGGATGAATTACCATGTACCACAGGCTGATTCCGTAAAGAATAAAAAATCCTGCGGCCACAATGATTGCAACGAGGCAGACCCGTCTCCAGTACACTTCCTGCAGAACAAGAACTTCATCGATACTCTTTGTAACAGAAAGCATTGCGACAACATTGTTGAATTCATCGCGGACAGGAATTGCAGAAATTACGCGGCCTGTAAGCCCGTTTTTTGTTTTGTTGAATTCATATTCGTGGTAGAGGCGTCCGAGCTGCATCAGGCGCTTTATATTTACAATTGAATTTTTCTTTTTCTGCATCAGAGATTCCGACCAGCCCAGTTCATATTCCATCAGGGTACTGGCGGCCTTTGGACTCATCACATGAATAATGTATTTTTGAGTTTCCCAGGTTACCGTGTCCGGAACTGTAAGGCTGATGGTTTCAAGATTTGCGATATTCAAAAGTTCAGTAAATTTTTCCTTCATCTGCATGTAGCGCTCGTCCTTGAGGTGTGACTGTCCGTAGTCGAGAACAGTTTTGCCGTCAAGATACGACACTGCGATGTAGGCAAACTGGCTGGTCATTTTATTGTATTCATCCTTAAACACTCTGGAAAAATGCCTGTAGCCCATGTAGGTAATCAAAAAGCACAGCAAAAATCCAAAACCGATGGCTGCGCTCAGAATTCTTGCTGCAAGCGGAGAAAAATAAGATGTGCGGGTTTGTTCAGTTTTTTTCATATGCGCCTTTTATTCATGAATTACGGTTTTGAGCAGATTTTCTGCTTCGCTTCTGTTTTTTTGGGTTGATTTTACAACAATCTTCCCCTGAATAATTTTTCCCTGAATCTGATTTGTCATTTTGATAATCGTATCTCCAAGTTCAGGATTGGTTTTGGTATAACCCACGGCCCCGTCTTTTAAAGAAAGCGTCCTGGAGCCCCCCTTGAATTTTTCGTTCTGGACCGATCTGAGGGCTGCATAAACTGCGCGGTCAACGCGTTTAACCATAGAAGTCAAAACCGCAGACTGTCCGCTTCCATAAACGCCGTCTTCAAACTGGTCTTTGTCTACGCCGATTGCCCAGACATTTTTGCCGGCCTTTCTTAGACGCACTGCCTGGGCTATGGTTCCGCTACCTGTAAGGCCCGCAACTGAATAAACTGCATAGACGCCGTTGCCGTACCACTCGCCCGCTTTTTGCGAAGCAAGGTCCGGACGGTTCCAGGATTCAACATAATAGTCGCAGATTTTTGCATCAGGTAAAATTGAACGTATTCCCTGGACATAGCCGCACTCAAAGTCCGCTATCGCATCGCCCGAAATTCCACCGATAAAGCCGAATACAAGGTCTTCGATGTTCTGTTCCTGAGCCTTCATGGCAGCCAGGGCTCCGACAAGATAAGAGCCTTCTTCAGAAGCAAAATAATAATTCTGTACATTTGCGCAGGGAATCGGTTCATTGTCGATTGTGATAAATTTCTGCTCGTAAAAAATCGGAGCAATTGTCTTTAAGGCCTCGGAAAACCCCGAACCCGCCATGACAAGAACGTCAGTTTTTTGAAAGGCTAGGGATTTTAAGTCAGAAACGAGCTGGCTCGTATTGTTCATAATTACAACGTCATAAAGGGTTCCAAAGCCTCTTTCTTCGCCGACAGTGTCGCCGTAAAAGTTTAAAACACCGTCCCAGGCGGCCGCATTGTAAGACTTGTCGTTTACGCCGAGTCCGTCGGTTACGAGTTTAGTTGTAATTTTTGCTTTTTTGTTTGAGCAGGAAAAGAATAAAGCTAAAAGTGCTAAAGTGAGAATTGCTTTTTTCATGGCGCATCCTGATTCAAGAAGTTAAAAACTATTCAATCTTCAAAAAGTCTGTAAAACCGGTAACGTCGAGGATTTCGAGTACTTCTTTTTTTACATTCTTTACAACCATTCCGCCCTTTTTTGAAAAGGCCTTGTGCGTAGTCAGAAATATACGCAGACCGGCAGATGAAATGTACTCAAGTTTTGAGCAATCAATAATAAGAGAATCGCAGTCACTGATTTCGAGTATTTTCTTTTCAAGTTCCGGGGAACTCACTGTGTCGAGTCTGCCTTCGATTTCAAGTGTGCATCGTGAACCGTCAATAATTTTATTGATATTCATACTCACCTCCATTCATGCCAATTCCGGATATATCTTAAATATAACACAGGAGTTTTCTGCGGACAATTCAACTCGTTGCACCACCTTTAAAAAAGTTATAAACTCATTGTTATCATGAGAACAATCAACGGAAATGAACTTACAATTGAAGACTTGTGCGATGTTGCACTTAAAAATGAACCGGTTGAACTTCCAAAAGACAAATCATTCTGGGAAACACTCGAAAAATCACGAAAATTTCTTGAAGACTATATTGCGACAGGAGTTCCGACTTACGGCGTAACAACAGATTTTGGCGACAGCTGCCACAATCAGATCAGCGTAGACAAGGCTGGAGAATTACAGCGGACTATCTGTACATACCACGGAATCGGTCTCGGACCGAAATTCGATAAAACTACAGGACGAGCCGTTGTACTTGCACGCCTGAACGGAAACGTTAAAGGCGGCCACAGTGCAATCCGCCCTGAACTTGCCAAAATGATGCTCACCCTGTTGAATAAGGACATTATTCCGGTAATTCCGCAGCTCGGCTCAGTCGGAGCATCCGGCGACCTTACACCGCTTTCTTATGTTGCGGCCGTAATCATGGGTCAGCGCGATGTTTACTACAAGGGCAAAATCGTTCCTGCCGCCGAAGCCTTTGAGGCAGAAGGAATCAAACCTCTTCCGATCGAAGCAAAGGAAGGTCTTGCAATCATGAACGGAACTTCTGTCATGACTGCCGTAGCTTCCCTTGCATGGAAAAAGGCCGAACGTCTCGCAAAAATCTCAGACTTTTTGACAGCAGTTACCTCAGAAATTACCCGAGGAAAGGACACTCCTTTTGTTGCAAAGGTAAGCCAGATTAAAAATCATCAGGGCCAGTGCGAATCCGCCGAATACGTTTACAACATCATTAAAGAATCAAAACGCGTATGGAGATACGAAGACTTTTTAAATTCACAGATTGAAAAAATCGACAAAAAAGGCTTTGTTGCCCAGCAGAATAAAATTCAGGACAGATATTCAATCCGCTGTGCACCTCAGATTACAGGCGTTTACCGCGACACCCTGCGTATTGCGCGTCAGTGGATTACAGAAGAATTGAACAGTGCAAACGACAACCCGCTCGTTGATATCGAAGCCGGCCGCCTCTACAACACAGGAAACTTCTACGGCGGACACATCTGCGCAGCCTGCGATTACATGAGAACCGCACTCGCAAATATTGCCGATTTGAGCGACAAACAGGCCGAAGTTATCATCGACGGTAAATTTAACGGGCTTACAGAAAACCTGATTCCTTTTACTCCGGCAGATCATCCGAGAGCAGGTTTACGGCTTGGCTTTAAGGCTGCCCAGATTACCATCAGTGCAATCCGCGGCGAAGTTGCAACTTACTGCTTCCCAGTTTCCCTCACAAGTGCACCGACCGAAGCCCTGAACCAGGATAAAGTCAGCATGGGTACAATCAGTGCCCGCAAGTGGGCAGAACAGATTGAACTTGTATACCTTCAGTTTGCAACACACCTTCTTGCCGCAATGCAGGCAGTTGACCTTGCAGGTTATGATGACTTTGCACCGTTTACAAAGGAAGTTCATGACGAAGTCCGTAAGATGAGCGCCTTTGTGGAAGACGACAGAGCCCTGGACAAGGAAGCAACCGCCGTTGCGGAATGGCTCAAAACAACAGAATTATTTGCGTAAAAAAAAACAGCGGGATTTATATAAACGATAAACCCCGCTGTTTTTTTACTTCATCAATGCTTTGATTTCAGCAAGTGCTGCATCATCAGGTGTTAACTGAGCTTTTACACAGCCTTTAACAGTTGCGCCGGCGCCTGAAACACGGCTTTCCCAGTCATCCATGAATGCTCCCCCACCCCAGTCGTATGAACCAAAGAGAACAACGTTCTTTCCGGAAAGGCTTCCTTCCACAGATGTGTAGAATCCTTCCATTGAGTCTTCAAGCTGTTCAGCACCCATAGCCGGGCTGCCGAGAGCAATGAGATCAGCCGAAGCAAGTTCTCCTGCGTCTGCTGTATCAGCAGTCGAAAAGTATACCTGAGCTCCAGCGGCTTCTGCAGCTTCTTTTGCCGCATTAGCGAGTGCTTCAGTATTACCTGTGGTAGATGCATAAACGATTGCAACTTTCATAAAAACCTCCGTTATAAAACCGGTTTTTAACCTGCACGGTTTTGAACCGACTTTCCTTTTATATATTCTTTAGCTGCCAGCGGAACTGACATGCCTTTACCAAGATTAGCCATGCACACCTTTGTACATGTTTTGTATAACATCATCTGTTTTACGGCTTCATTTCTGTCGCCGTAAACCTTCCAGAATCCCGAATACTTGAATGCAGATCTGTCACTTTCAAAACCGATTACATCTACAAGCGGATAACCAAGAAAAAGGCCTACTTCATGAGGAAAATCCCGGTTTGCTGCAAGCCTGTGGATAAGTTCGCTCAAGATTGAATTAAATCCTTCTTCTACCGGGTATCCCTTTTCTTTCAGGTAAGCAAGGTTTCTTTTGTCCGCAAGGACAGCCTGCAGAAGTTTTTTATCGTAAATAAAAAAGAGAATGCGGTTATCTTCTTTTCTGATGGGAATTAAAAATCTCTGTGCCTTAAAAAAATCAGTACGCCATTCAATAAGTTTTGTCCGGTTTGTTTTATAACAGTCACCGTTCATCGAAAATAAACTGGCAGGTTTTATTCCGCAGAGGGCCGGGGCTCCGCAATTTAATATAGTCTCATCAAAACTCATTATTTTTCCAAAAAAAACGGCGTCCTGCGGAGAGTCAAGAAACAGTCAGAACCAGACCCCGCAGGACGCCATGAGGTACACCGTCAGTTAGCAACCGCTAACTTTCATTGTTAGCATACGCTAACGTTTATTTTTTGTCAATACATTTCAGAATTTTTTATCAGTTTAAATTTAACGGATTACTGCACCGTCGGGACCAGCTTCGATATTTGCAGTGTACGGGTGTTTTTTAGCGTTTTGAGTAAAGTATTGAATATCAAGGGCGTATTCGCTCAATACATCGTCCACGTGATAATTCAAGTGGACTGTTGATTTTAAGCCTTCACCGTCGGCATCGCTCAGGGCTCCGTATAATTCAATCAGGTCAAAGGTAATCGGGAGCAACTTCTGCAAATGGCGCTCCTCAAACTTTTTTTGAACAAATGCTTTTTGAATTTTACGAATTTTTCTCGGGTCACCGCATTCTTCAACTTGAATTTGATTTGCCTTCAAATAGCGCTCAAAGTCAGTAAAAAAAGCGGAAGGCGCCTGGTGCAGGGGGTACAAAATGCTGTTGAACCAGCTGACTGCGCGGCCCTGTGTGTAAAAAAGATTTACCGCCTGAGAAAGCGACTTTGCTTCTGCGAGGGCACCTTCATCAAAGGTCGGAGTACGAAGGACATTGTACGGAGGCATCTGCTGCCACACAAGATTAAAGCCCTTTGCATCGTCGTGGAGTTTTGTTCCGGGCAGTACGCTCAGACAGAACAATTCAAGATTGTTCGGATAGAGGCTCAGGGCAAAATCGATGCTCTTTTTAAAGCCTTTAAAAGTGTCGCCGGGAAGCCCGTAAATCAAATCGAATCCAAAAGTTACGCCCGCTTCATTCAGGTAACCGATGTTCTTTACAAACTTTTTTTTGTCCAGAGTGCGGTGAACGTTTTTAAGAACTTCCGGATCCGCACTCTGCATTCCGATCTGCAAAGCGCACGGAATTTCTGAAAAGGCATGGGCAAGTTCTCTGTCAATAAACTCAGCGCGTGCTTCAAAGTAAAAGAACATTCCATGTGTCTTCTGCTTAATCATTTTAAGCATTTTGAGGGCGCGCTCCTTGCTTGCGTTATAAGTCGGGTCCAGAACAAAAACCTGTGCGATTTTCTGGCGTTCAAAAAGTTCAAGCTCTTTTTCTATGCGCTCCATCGGAAAGTATGAAACACGGTTTTCGCCCTTGCTTTCGTAACAGTAACTGCATTTAAAAGGGCATCCTCGGGCAAGTTCCCAGAGGGCGCCTCCGTAGCGCGATGCATCGATTGTTCCGTCGAGATAAGGCGAAGAAAGCTGTTCCGGTGGACAGGGATGTGCCCTGCAGGTTGCCGCCAGCGGAATTGTTTTGGCTCCGTCAAAATAATAAACTCCGTCCAGTTCTTCTGCCTTTTCACAGCCGGAAAGCTTGAGCAGAACTTCCTTTGTTGCAGTTTCGCCGTTCCCGCTTACAAGATAATCAAATGAGCGGAATGCGTACGGGTCTGCGGTAACTTCAGGACCGCCTGCAAGTGTTATGATGTTGGGAAGGAGTTTTTTTAAGGTAAGGGCCGCTTCTTCAAGAATTACGTGATTCCAGACATATACGCTGAAACAGGCAAAATCAGGCTTTTTTTCGGCGATTTTGCCCGCGATGTACTGTCCGATTGCGTAAACTGCCTTCGGGCCCTTTGTATCATAAAGTTTTACTATTTCGCGCTCTTCGCGGTTAAAATCGATTAATTCAACCTCTAAAAGGCCTTTTGAACGCGGGTCAGATTTTGCGGCCGAAGCAACACAGGCCGCCCCCAGAGGAAGGGATTGAGGTGATTTTTCTATCAGCAAGGTTGTAAACAGAGCCTTTTTCATCTGGGACTGACCGGTTGAATTCAACTATTTGTTTTTGTTGATTATGCGTTCTTCAAATTTGCCTGTTGCAATGTCGATGTAGCGGACAAAGAGACTTACTTTGTTGTCTTCGTTCAGGCTTGACCAGAGCATGTCTGCAAATTCGTCGATTGAACCTTTTAATTCAACAAGTTCAGGTTCGCCTTCAAAGCTCGGGAGCGGATTTCCGTTACCCATGTAAGTATGAATAAATCTTCCCTGACCCTTCAAAGGATTGTCATAAGTGTAAGTAAAGCGGAGGGTGTTGTCGCCGTTTCCGTTATCGCTTTTGAGAATTGAAATTGCGTAGTCAAATTTTCCGTCTTTTACATTGAGCAGAGATGAAATGCGCGGAGTAAAGTTTGGAGCGTCGTGTTCGTATTTGCGGCTGCGAAGTGACTGTTCAAAAGTCTGTCCTGCCTTGAGACCGTCATAGATTGTATCTGTCTGATCACCGTTTGTAACGATTGTCTGGCTTCCAAGCTGGCGTACTGCAGCATAAATGATAAGGCTCGGGTCGCCTGCGATAAGGCTCGGGTCAAAGGCTTTTGTGCGTACAACTTCTGAGCCGTTTTCGCTTTCTGCAACAAAAACTCTGTTGCGGCTTCCGGCACTGCGTCCCATTGTCCAGTATGCGCTGACTGCGTACTTTCCGTCAGCAGAAAGTCCTGCTACGATTCCGCGTCCAGGATATTCATTTTCTTTGAGAATTTTTTCCAACTGCTTAATCTGCATATAATTACCTCGTATAAATTCAAGTTTGTTCATTATCCACTTTACACCGATTATTATCAAGTAAAACAAGGCTTTGAGAACGAAACTTTCTTTAGTCTCGCTTGTTATAAATTTAACAAAATCAGCCGATTATTATATAATGGGAATGTCAAAAAGACACTGCCTTTGGAGATGTTTTATGTTTAAGAGATTCAAGAAGGAAGAGAGTAAAAATATTCTGGAGCCGATTGAGGAAGTTGAAGATCTTGAAGTTCTCAATGAGTACAAACAGAAATTCAACCTGGTTCAGAGTTTCAGAAAATGGCGCAAGGGCCTCAAAAATACAATTGCGTTCCGCTTTGCCATCACGCTTTTAGTTATTCTCTTTTTATTTTTCTCTGTGCTTTCTTTTATCCTTATCCGCTCTATCGGTAACGACAATATCGAAACATATGCTACTTTCTCTTCATCTCTGGCAGAACGCACATCTTCTGTAATTTCCTACTGGCTCGACGGATTTTTTAAGGATCTCCGTGTATTCTCAAAAAGTGACGCATTCCTCACGGGTGATATCAAAACTGCCCGTGATTATATGCTCAGCAACACCCGTCTCATCGGTTCAAATTTTGACTTTGTAGCCTTTGCAGATGTAAACGGCGATATGTATTCATCAGACGGCCGTGAAGGAAACGTTTCTGACAAACTTTACTATTCGGAAATTTCCGGAAAGGGAAAAGCCCAGTACATTTCAAATCCTGAACTTTCCGTAGACGGCTCATATTATGTATTTTATGTTGCAGTTCCTTTGTACAACACAAACAACGTATACTGGGGCGTATTCTTTGCAGCAATTCCACTGCGCACCGTAAACAACGAAATTCAGCAGACAAAAACAACAGAAGACTCATACATTTACGCAATCGACGGCGCAGGCAACATTATCGCCCACCCGGACAGCGAGCGCATTATGAAAAACTTTTACACAATGGGCGACGCTCAATCCGGCCTTGAAGGTTACCAGCAGATGACCGGCAAAATGGTTATGGCCCAGACCGGCAGTGCTGTAATCACAGAAACTGACACAAAAGTTAAACACCACGTTTTCTATACACCGATTTACCGCACAGACTGGTCGCTTGCAGTTTCCGTTCCGGACGGCTCGGTAAAGGCAAGTGCATACAAGAGCGGTCTCCGGATTATTTTATGTACTTCAGTTATCGCTCTCCTGCTTTTGATCTTTACTTCAGTTTACATGAATATATTGATTCACCCGCTTATCAGGCTCAAGGATTCAATTATCGAAATCGCATCCGGCGACGCCGACTTAACAAAGCGCATTGATGTTCACACAAAAAATGAAATCGGGGACGTTGTACGCGGATTCAACTCATTTACAGAAAACCTCTGCCACATAATCACCCGCATCAAGGAATCAAAGGACATTCTTGAATCTGTTGATAACGAAATGCACAATA
>JAEEGF011145417.1_pt1 | contig 26026 bp, 17 predicted proteins | sample 9134171 | NCBI WGS metagenome assembly JAEEGF01 (sample SAMN16246542, study PRJNA631951) | gut metagenome | biome: gut microbiome; feature: rumen; material: AP-attached | host: Bos | place: Iran: Karaj | collected 2018-10 | reverse complement strand
GCAAAACAGAAAGAACCTGAGGCAGTTGAAATAAACGGAAACGGCATTACAAAACACCAAAAAGCATAAAACAGGAGTACGGGACATATGGGAAGCCCTGCATGCAGGCGCCCTGCTGCTTCCGTACGGGCTTCTGTTCTCGATGTTCATACTGATCCCTGTTGCGATCGCCATGGGTCTTAGCTTTTCGTATTTCGACGTTATCAACAAGCCGACCTTCACAGGGCTTATGAATTACATCTACCTGTTCACCCAGGACACGGTATTTATGAAGAAAGTCCTGCCGAACACCTTCCTGTACGCCCTGATCGTAGGCCCCGGCGGATATGTGATATCCTTCCTTATCGCATGGATGCTCTCACAGATCCAGGCCCTCCCGAGAACGATCCTCTCCCTTGCCATCTACACACCTTCAATGGTGGGACAGGTATTCATCGGTGTGGTATGGAAGACCATCTTCTCCGGTGACCAGCGCGGTATCATAAACAACATACTCCTCGAGCTGAATGTGATCGACACCCCGATCCAGTTCCTGCTCACAAAGGATTATTTCATGCAGATCATGATACTGATATCACTGTGGTCGGCCATGGGTATCGGCTTCCTCGCGATGATATCGGGTATCCTGAACATCAACGAAGAGCTGTACGAAGCAGCTTATGTGGACGGCATGAAGAACCGTTTCCAGGAGATACTCTACATCACCATTCCTTCGATGAAGCCGCAGATGCTCTTCGGCGCGGTAATGGCGATTGTCAATGCGTTCAACATGGGCTGGATAGGCGTAACGCTTTCGGGCGCGAACCCTACCCCGGAATATGCGGGACAGCTTATCACAAACCACATCGACGATTACGGTTTTATACGTTACGAGATGGGTTACGCGGCGGCGATCTCAGTGGTATTGCTGATAATAGTTTATCTGTTCAACATCGTGGCACACAGATTCTTTGGTTCCAAGGACGAGTGATCAAAGAAAAGAGGACCTCATGAAAAAAAGACGCAGAAAATCAAAATACATGGGCGCGAAGATCAATCCGAAGTACTTTTCGGCAAGCCAGATAAAGTTTTACGCGATCCTGCTCCCGCTGGCGGTATTCATGATAATACCTGTCATCTATGTTATAAACCAGGCTTTCAAGCCGCTTGGAGAGCTGTTCGCGTTCCCGCCGACCATCTTTGTGAAGCAGCCGACCCTAAAGAACTTCAAGGATCTTTTCGAGCTGTCGAGCACAACGGGTATCCCGATGTCAAGATATATCCTGAACTCGGCGCTGATCACCCTCCTTACGATCCTTTTGAACCTTGTTGTAACGATCCTTGCGGCCTATGTCTTTTCAAAAAAGAAATTCCGCGCAAAGCCCGTTCTGTTCGAGATAAACCAGCTTGCGCTGATGTTTGTTCCGACAGCCGTTGCGGTTCCAAGGTACCTTGTCATCGTAAAGTCCGGCATGCTCGACACCTGGTGGGCACATGTGCTCCCGCTCGTGGCAATGCCTGTCGGCCTCTTCCTTGTAAAGCAGTTTACGGACCAGATCCCCGACGCGCTTATCGAAGCCGCTGTAATGGACGGCGCAAATGACATCATGATAATCCGCAAGGTCATCATCCCGCTCACAAGACCCGCCCTCGCAACAAGCGTGGTGCTCACGTTCCAGCAGGTATGGGGCGCTGTCGAGGCTTCAAACAACTTCATTACGGACGACTCCATGAGGACGCTTGCCTTCTACCTTAACTCGCTGTCAACAAACAATACGATAGCTGCGGCGGGCATGCAGGCGGCAGCCAGCGTTATCCTGTTCGTCCCCAACCTTATAATCTTTATCGTGATGCAGTCACAGGTCATGAATACAATGAGTCATTCCGGTATCAAGTAGGAGAACGCTATGCGAAAGATAAAAACCTTAACAAGTTTAATACTGGCTGTCTGCGTTCTTGCCCTTGTTCCGGCGATTAACGCAAAAGCCTCCGCGACAGTCTATACCTACACGCTTGAGATAAAGTCCGGTTCCTATGAATTCCCGCGCACGCAGGATGCGTACCTTCCGGACAAGACGGTTACGGATCTCGGACTTTCAAAGCCTTCGGATATCTTTATCACGGAAGATGACATCATGTACATCTGCGACTCCGGAAACAACAGAGTCCTGCTCTATGACATAAAGAAGGACGAAGCGGTCGGTGAGATAAAAGGCAAACCGTTAAAGACCCCGATGGGCGTATTCGTAACGGCAGACGGCACGGTCTATGTTGCGGACAACGGCGCCAAGGCGATCCTTAAATACAGCAGGGATCACGAGTTTATCGAACAGTTCGGAAGACCGTCCGAACCTTCTTTCTCGGATACGAACTTTGATCCGATCAAGATCGCGGTCGATAACGCCGGGAACATGTACATAGTCGGTGAAGGCGTTTACAACGGCATAATACAGCTTGCCCCGACAGGAGAATTCCTCGGATATTTCGCAGTGAACAGGACAAGGCTTTCCTTCTCACAGATGCTCCAGAAGGTGCTCTTTACGAGAGACCAGCTTGAAAACCTGTCGATGACGGTCCCGACGACCTTCTCGAATATCTATGTGGATAAAGACGGGATAGTGTATTCCACCAGCATGAGCGCCGAGGAGAATTCGCTCAAAAAGCACAATACCTCCGGCGGCAACATGTTCAAAGGCGGAATAGTGGGCTGGAACGACATGACCGACGTAACGGTGGACAAGAACGGTATCATCTACGTTTCATCGCAGCGCGGCTACATTGAGATCTACTCGAAGGACGGAGAGTTCATCTTCGAATTCGGATCCTTCTTAACAGGTACCGATATAGCGGGTCTGTTCACTTCGCTCCCTACGGTCGCGGTAAGTACGAACGGCTATATCTGGGCAGCGGACGGCGACAAGGGCTATCTTCAGTCCTTTAAGCCTACGGATTACGCAAACATGATCTACTCGGCCATGGGCCTCTACGAAACGGGACGCTACGAAGAAAGCCTTACGGCATGGAGCGAGGTCTTAAGGCTCAACCAGATGTCCGTACTTGCGCACAACGGTGTCGGAAAAGCCCTTTTCCACGCGCAGCGCTACGAAGAGAGCCTTGAACACTTCGAGGTTGCGGAAAACAGGACCTACTTCTCTGAAGCCTTCTGGGAAGTGAGAAACGGAGTGATCCAGAAAGCTCTTCCCTTTGTGTTCCTCAGCATCATACTGCTGATCGTCATTTCGCTCGTTGTAAAGAGGATAGACAGAAAAGGCGTGATCAGGGCAAAACGCAGCGCGATAGGCAACAAACTGCTGGATATACCGGTGCTCGGGGATGTGCTCTACATGTTCCGTGTGGCGCGTCACCCCAACGACCGCTATTACGACGTCAGAGTGGGAAATGTCAGGTACTTTGAGCAGAAGAAGGGTCTCGGGCACGGCAAAGCGACCGTTATCGGCGCAACAATAATCTATATCCTCGCATTTATCACATATATGGTATACAGAACGGGCAAAGGTTTTATCTACCAGTACGTTTCCGTTGAAGATATGGATATTGCGGGTACGGTTGCGGGATTCTTCGTGCTGATCGGTCTCTTCATAATATGCAACTGGCTCGTTACCTCGATAAACGACGGCGACGGAAACCTCAAGACAGTGTATATGCTGCCGGCATACGCTCTTGCACCGCTTATGATCGGCATGCTGCTCATCGTTGTATTAAGCTATTCAATGACTTACAACGAGAGTTTCATCCTTACGATAATCCTTATCGTGAGCATTATCTGGAGCGTCGTAAACCTGTTCTGCGGACTTATGAACGTTCACGACTACACCTTTAAGGAAACCGTAAAGAGCATCATAATGACGGTATTTTTCATGATAGTGGCCATGATAATCGCGCTGATAATCACCATCATGGTTGAACAGTTACTTAATTTTATCACTTCTGTGGGAAGGGAGCTGGTGCTGAATGTTATCTGATAAACAGACATCCGGAAAAAAGATACTGCGCCGCGCGGCAGCCTTTGTCCTTATGGGCGCCATGCTTTTGGGTATCGTGCGTGCGAATGCGTATATCGACACAAACCGTGATACCCGTCCCGCACCGGAAAAAGCGGTATATACCCTTAAGGAATTCAATAAATACGAGCTTTTATACGAAACAGGCACCACGAGGTTTTACTTCCGTGAGGACAGGGACATAATCGCGATCGAGGACAAGCGTACAGGCTATACATGGAAGACCGGGATAGATGTTCCCTTCTCGAAGGAGCTCAAGAACAATCTTGCTAACGCCAAGACCCCGGAAGAGAAGGCGGCAGTTTCGGAACCTAAGGAAAAGAGCCTTAACACCACATATATCGGTATCGCCAACTCGCTTGTGACGATCGAATACAGCGAGCTTGAAACAACAAAGTATTTGTCCTCCGCGTCCGAGACAGGCGCTGTGTCGGCGCTCATGAAGATAGACGGAAAAGACAACGTGTACCGCCTGGATGTGACCTTTGAGACCATCGACCTTGCGCTTTCGGTTTATGTCACCTTTGGCGAAGATACGATAACCTACGACGTTCCCTTTGAAAGCATTAGCGGTGAAGGATTAAAGAAGCTTACAGCCGTGATCCTCACACCTTTCCTTGGGGCAAGCGGCGGCGAGGCAGAACTCTTCGACCCGGAAACAGGCGATTATGCGCCTGCGGGGCCAAAATACAGGATCCCGGGATATGTGTTCGTTCCGGACGGCAGCGGCGGACTTATCAGATTCCAGGATAACAACATTTCCTTTAATCCTTACATAGGGGATGTTTACGGAAGCGATCCCGCTTCGGAGTCATACTACTACAGCGAAGCAACGGATGCCGTTCCGGTCAAATCCCCGGTGATGCCGGTATTCGGTATCGCGCACGGCGACTGTCAGTCCGCGTTTGTTGCATGGGCCGACAAGGGCGCCGAATACATGGAGATAGTGGTAAACCCCGACGAGACGAAAAAGGTCAAGTACACATGGGCATACCCGAGATTTGAATATAACATGACCTACTTCCAGGTTTACAACAATTCCGGAGCAGGTTACTTTACCCTGATGGAAAACCCGAATGTCTTCGATGTATCCATGACCTATCGCTTCCTTGCGGGAGACGGGGCTACGGGGCACAGGGCCGACTACTTCGGTATGGCGCTTGCTTATCGCGAGCATCTTATCGACACCGGCGTTCTTACGATCAAGGATGGGACGGCCGGCGATATCCCCATACGGATAGATTTTCTTATGTCGGACGTCAAGAAGAGCGTTATCGGCACAAATCAGGTGGTCGTTACCACTGTCGATGATGTGCGGGATATCCTCAACGAGATGAAAGGGCTTGGCATCGGCAACATCAATTCGGGGCTCATCGGATGGCAGAAAAAATCCGAAACCCTCGCAAAGCCCGCATCCTACAGCTTCCTTTCGAGGATAGGCACAAAGGGCGCGTTTACAAAGCTCTTCCGCGAATTTGCGGATAACGGGATCGATATTTCCTATTCCCGCGATTTTACGACGATCAACAAGAAGATGCTAAGCTACTACACCAATTCGGCCAAGCATGTCAACACCTGGTATATCACGGTCGATAACGACGCGCTTTATCCCGAGAACGCACCCATAGAGCTTACCGGGTTCGCGCTCCCTTCTAAGACGGCGGAATGGATCGAAAAGCTTGCATCGAAAGTTGAGGGCTACAGCTCTTCCTTCACTGTCACAGGTACAGGCAGCATACTTGTCAGCACCTACAACAAGGACGGCGCAGTCACAAACCTGCTGCAGTCCGCGGAGCTTATACGGAATGCTCTTGCAAAGGCTTCAAAGAACATGAAGCTCAACATTGAAAACCCCAATATGTATTTATGGGAATATACGGACAGATACCTTAAAGCGCCGGTAGGCACCTCACAGTATGTGTTTGAAACGGATTCGGTACCCTTCCTCGAGATAGTGCTGCACGGCACCATGGAGGTTTACGGGCCCTATTCGAACTTCTCGTTCTACACGCAGAAGGACATCCTCAGGATGATCGATTACAACACGAATCCCTCTTTCATCTTCACAAAGGAGCCTTCCTATCTGCTTGCGGATACCGTTTCATCGGATATGTATTCCACCGAATATTCACAGTACCGCGATCTTGCAAAGCATGTTTACGAAAGCGTAAACAGCGTTCTTTCGCAGGTTTCGGGCTTTGACTGGACGGGACGCGAGGTAGCCGAGAGCGGTGTGATCGTCAATACATACGAGAAGAACGGCATCGTAAAAAAGGTTATCATAAATTATTCGGAAGACGAAGTTTCCTGCCTTGGGACCACAATCCCCGCGCAGAGCGCCGTCGTTAAGTAATACCCTGTGCAGTACACCCTGCGGGGTGAAAAGGAGATATCCATGAGAAAGATGAAAACATGGAAACAGAGACAGAACCGGAACGGCTACATGTTCATGATCCCCTGGATCATCGGATTTGCCGTGTTTACGGCCTTCCCGTTCGCAGCCACGATAATCCTGAGCTTTATGAACGTCAATTCGACGATCCTCGGCTACGAACTTAAGTGGACCGGTCTTTCCAACTACATAACGGCATTCTTCAAGAATGTGGAGTTTGTACCGGCTCTCGGCGGGTACCTGAAGGTAGTCATACCGTACACCTTTGTGGTAGTCGTGGTATCTTTTGTGATCGCGTATATCCTTGAACATATCGTGAAACTCAAGGGCTTTTTCAGGACGATCTACTTCCTGCCGGTCATCATCATGTCGGGTCCCGTAATGGCAAAGCTCCTTGATACAAAAGTCAGCGATATGGAGCTTTTCGCGGGACAAAGCTACTCGGATATCTTCATAATCCAGATGATAGCAAGCTATTCACGAAACGCCGCCGTACTTGTGACGGACGTGTTCGAGCAGCTTTCGACCATCCTCTGGTTTACCGGTATCCCCATCGTGCTGTTCATCAACGGTCTGCAGAAGATCAACCCGAGCCTCTATGAAGCGGCGAGGATCGATTCGGCAAACGAGTGGCAGATACTCTGGAAGATAACTCTTCCGATAATCAGGCCCACAGCTCTCATCATAACGGTGTTCACCATTGTCCAGCTCGGCATGTTCGACATCAACCCCGTGTATTCGCTGATCGTTACCTATATGGGCAATACAAGCGGCGGACTCGGTTTTGCGGCCACATACGCATGGATATACACGGTGATCGTGCTGATGCTGATGGGAATAGCGTTCCTAATCCTAAGGGAGAGGAAGAACAAGGTCAAACACTACTAAGGGTAATTGCGAAAGCAGGTAGATCATGAAAAAGCATTTGACAAAAAAGATCATAAGCGAAAAAGCGATGCGGATCATATACTATGTGCTCCTTGTGTGTGTGAGCTTTGTATTCCTCGAGCCGATATTCCGCATTATCTCAAAGACCTTCATGACACCGGAAGATGTTATAGATCCGGTTGTTGACTGGGTTCCGAGAAAACTGTCGCTCAACAATCTTAAGGTTGCCTTAAAGGTCTTAAATCTCAAGGTGACTCTTAACAATTCGATACTGTTTTCGGCGCTGCTTGCCGTTGGAGAGACCGTCTGCGCGGCATTTACGGGCTTTGCGCTCTCAAGGTATCAGTTTGCGGGCAAGAAATTCTGGTATGTGATGATCCTGCTCTGCTTTGTTGTTCCGACGACGGTCCTCATGGTACCGAGGCTCATGATGTTCGTGACCTTTCAGGAGACGATCAAGTTTACGCTCATCGGAACGCCGATACCGCAGCTGTTGATGTCACTGTTTGGACAGGGCGTGAATTCGACCATCCTGATACTGATATTCCAGAACTTTTTCAATCTGATACCGAAGTCGCTCGATGAAGCGGCGATGATCGACGGAGCCGGCCCCCTGCGCGTGTTCTTCCACATCGGGCTGCGTTTGAGCTACAGCACCGTGCTCGTTGTCTTCCTCTTTGCATTCGTATGGAACTGGAACGAGACTTATGTTACCGGAACGCTCCTTAGGAGCGGTATGCAGCTCCTCCCCCAGAAACTGGCGCTATTTGACAGCGAGTTCGAGAGCGTCGTATCAAGTTCGGGAAATGCTTTTAAGATCAACGAAGCATACAAGATGGCAGCCACCCTCATCTCTATAGCGCCTTTGCTCATCCTTTACGCATTTGTTCAGAAGAAGTTTATCGAAGGTATAGAAAACACGGGTATCACAGGTGAATAAAGCAAAAGTGACAGGGCCTTTGGCCTGTGATCATGCGGGCAAAGAAGCCCGGAACGGGGTAGATCATGAAGTATAAGAAGATCATTTTATTTACGGCTGTGTGTCTGCTGGCTTTAGGACTTGCAGCATGCGGCAAAACGGCAACAGGAACGGAAACTCCTTCGCCGTCACCAACCCCCACGGAGGGAGGCATGAAAGTGGACGACAGTAAATGGCATGTGGGAAACAATGTCCCGAGCGGCTTCGAACAGCCCACACCCGGGACAGAGATCCCGCCTGAGCAGATAAAAGCTAAGGGCTTTGAGTACGACTATGACTCACTTACCTACGAGCTTGTATGGTCAGACGAGTTCGATTACGAAGGAAAGCCCGACCCTACGAAATGGGGCTATGACACCGGAGCCGGCGGCTGGGGAAACCATGAGCTGCAGTACTATACAAAAGGCGACAACGCAGAGGTTAAGGACGGACTCCTTATCCTTACCGCGAGAAAAGAAAAGCGCGGGAATGCGGAATATACATCGACTCGCCTCGTTTCAAAGGGCAAGGGCGACTGGCTCTACGGCAAGATCGTGGTCCGCGCAAAGCTTCCGAAAGGACTTGGGACATGGCCTGCCATCTGGATGCTCTCTACGGACTGGAAATACGGCGGCTGGCCGAAATCCGGTGAGATCGACATCATGGAGCATGTGGGTTACGACCAGAACAACATACACTACTCGATCCATACGGAATCCTATTACCACTCCATAGGCACCCAGAAGACATCAACTAAGAGGTGGAGCGGTGTCAGCGAGGAATTCCACGATTACGCGATTGAATGGCTCCCGGACAAGATAATTTTCTACACGGATGATGTGGTGACCTACACCTACCAGCCCACAAAATACAAGAGCACACCGACATACAAGGAATGGCCTTTCGACAAGCGGTTCCATCTTCTGCTTAACATCGCCGTAGGCGGTGACTGGGGCGGGATCAAAGGTGTTGCCGAGGACATCTGGCCGCAGACCATGGAGGTCGATTACGTAAGGGTTTACCAGAGTCCGCAGATCAAGGCCATTACCGGCCAATAAATAAACGGTCACATCTGAAAATGTGACTTGGGGAGGTAAGTTTGAAAGTAAACTTTCAAACAGCGCATTTGTGCTGCGTAATCCTCGCACAAATGCAACCATCAGCTACTCGCTGCGCTCGCAGCATGGAGGTTAACAATGGACAGATACAGGGTTAATGAAAGTGAATTTTTGATCGGTGATTTTGACCGCACCGTGCCTTTTTCAAGCTTCCTTCCGGGGCTTACCGGAGAGGACGGAATACCGATGTGGGCATTCTACACAAACCGCGGCCAGGCCATAGCAAGCCTTGGGATAAACAGCAAATCCGAAGCCATCATGGAATTTAACCCTGCATGCACGGAATATGAGAACACTGCCCAGAAGGGCTTTCGGACTTTCATAAAGTGTAACGGCGCGGTTTACGAGCCCTTCAGATACAGGGGGGATGCGGAGCGCATCATGACCGTAAGGAAGAACAGCCTGAAGATAGAGGAAACCGCAAGGGACAAGGGCCTGAAGATCAGCGTGGATTATTTCATCCTGCCCAAAGAACCCATAGGTGCGCTTGTAAGGCGCGTGAAGCTTGAAAATATCAGCGGCGCGCCCACAAAGATCGAAGCCCTTGACGGTGTTGCAAAGATCATACCGAGGGGCATCAGCAACGGACAGTTCGAAGAGATGGCAAACCTTTTTAAGAGTTGGACAGACGTGAAGAATGCCGATAATCTTGCTCCCATCTTTGCAATGCGCGCCTCGACTGCGGATTCGGCACAAGTGGACGAGATCAAAGGCGGCTACTACTACTTTGCGGCACTTAACGGCAGGCTTGCGCCTTTTATCTGTGATGCGGACGAGATCTTCGGTTATGATACATCTCTCGATCATCCGGTTGCCTTTGAGGAACGCGGGCTTGACGGGATCCCGTTAAACAAGCCTGTAGTAAACAAGGTTCCCTGCGCTTTTACACCTGTCAGCGCGGAGCTTAAGGCCGGAGAACAGATAACCTGGACTTCCTTCCTTGGTTTTACCCCTTCAAAAGAGCTTCTTAACGAGAGCGCCGAAAGATTTCTTGCTGCCGGTTTTGCCTCATCAAAGCTTAATCTCGCAAACGAGCTTGCAGAGGAACTTACGGCGGATGTACGCACGGAAACGGCGTATCCCGCATTTAACAAATATGTTGAACAGTGCTATCTTGATAATTTCCTAAGAGGCGGATACCCGGTGACCGTCGGCGATGCGGTGCTTTACCTTTACAGCCGCAAGCACGGCGATCCCGAACGTGATTACAACTACTTTACGATAGATGGGGAATACTATTCCCAGGGCAACGGAAACTTCCGGGATGTCTGCCAGAACCGCAGAAATGACGTATTTTTCTGTCCCGGTCTTAAAGATTACAATGTACGGTATTTCGCAAGCCTTATCCAGCTTGACGGATACAATCCCCTCGAGATAAGACCGGCGACCTTTACCGTAAAGTCCGGGAAGCTTGACGAGGCAAAGGATATCCTGCATAAAGCCTGCGAAAGCACAGACGCGGACAGCGTTCTCGAGGGCAGGTTCAAGCCCGGGTCGATATTCAGGGAGATCTCCCGTAAGGGCCTTGCATTAAAGGAAAATCCGAAGAGCGTCGTAGAAAAGCTGCTGGCCCTGTGCGACGAGCATATCGAAGCGGGGGCGCTTGAAGGCTACTGGAGCGATCACTGGGATTACATCATGGACCTTGTTGAAAACTACAGGGATGTTTATCCGGACAGGATGAAGGAGCTTCTCGATTCCGAAGGCTACCGCTTCTATGACAGCGATATGCAGGTCAAAGAGAGAAAACGCACCTATGTCCTTGACGGCGGCAGGGTATGGCAGTACGAGTCCATGGAGCGTTCAGCCGATAAGCAGAAGGAGAAAGGCTTTGTTCCGGGAGCGACCAACTGGAAGAAAAACAGCGACGGGACCGAGGTTACGGTATCACTTTTTGCAAAGCTGTTTGTGCTGGCTCTCTGCAAGTTTGCTTCCATCGATTCCTTTGGAATGGGCGTAGAGATGGAGGGAGGAAAGCCGGGATGGAATGACGCAATGAACGGTCTTCCGGCTATGTTTGCCGGCTCAATGCCCGAAACCTTCGAACTGAAACGGCTTATGACGTTTCTCCTTGAAAATGCCGACAGGCAGGAGCTTGCTGTTCCCGAAGAGGTTGCAGCCTTCTTTGAAAAAGCCGCAAACCTTCTTGAACGGTATCCTGCTCCGCTGGCGGTATTGTCCGAAACGGAAGGAAATGAAGGAAACGCCGATTTTGAGTACTGGGATGCCATGGCTCTTGCAAGGGAAGAATACAGGGGCAGGATATATAAGCCTTTAAGCGGGATAAAGACCGCCATTCCCGGAAGACGGATCAGGGCTTTCCTTGAGGCGGGATTAAAGAGGGTCGGCTTTGGCATAGAAAAGGCAAGGGAACTGTCGAATGGGGAGATCCCCACGTACTTTACCTTTGAGCCTACCTCCTACGAGATCCTTGAAACCCGCGATGAAAGAGGCAGGAACTGCGTTAAGATCAACGGATTTAAGGTCCTTGGACTTCCAAGATTCCTTGAGGGACCCGCAAGATATCTTGCTTCGGGTGCAGGGGATGCGGCAAAGGTGCATGAGAGCGTGCTTTCAAGCGGATTATATGACAAAAAGCTTAAGATGTTCAAGACAAGCGAATCCATAGAGCACCTTTCACTCTCATACGGCAGGGTGCGTGCTTTCACGCCGGGCTGGCTTGAAAGAGAGAGCATCTTCCTTCACATGGAGTATAAGTATCTGTACGCACTGTTAAAGAATGGGCTTTACGACGAGTTTTACGGTGCGATCAGGACAGCGATGATACCCTTTATGGATCCAGCCGTTTATGGGCGCAGCATCCTTGAAAATTCATCTTTTATCGCTTCGAGCGCAAACCCGGACGAAAGAGTTCACGGAAGAGGCTTTGTTGCAAGACTTTCGGGCTCGACGGTTGAGCTTTTGAGCATGTGGATGCGCATGTTCATCGGAGAAAGGATGTTTTATATCGGGGATGACGGGCTTAAGATAACCTTTGCCCCTGCGCTCCCTTCGGATTTCTTTACCGCAAACGGTACTGCGGCATGGACCTTTATGGGACAGTGCACCGTTGTTTACAGCAATCCCGGCAGAAAGAGCACTTTCGGAAAGGACGCCGCAAGGGTAACGGGCATGAAGCTTCTTACAATAAGCGGAGAGACCGTCGAAGTTGAAGGCGACACGCTTTCGGGAGAGATGGCGGAAACGCTCCGTAACGGCGGTTATGTCCGCATAGACGCGAAAATGGCATGATGCACGGAAGCATTTAAAGATTAATTTTGGAGAATAGATATGAAATACTGGCCTACAGAAAAAGCGATCTGCTACTCCGGATACAGACAGAACCAGTCGCCTCTTACGGGAGTATGTCCGTCTTATTCCGAGGTGGAGCAGGATCTGAAGCTTCTTGTGGCGGACGGCTATAAGTACATCCGCATGTACGAGCCGAACTCCCATGCAAGGACGGCACTCCGTGTGATAAGGGATAACAGGCTGCCGCTTCGCGTGATGCTTGGCATAGACCCGAAGCGCGAGTTTAACAATATCGGGTGTCCGTGGGTAACGGAAACGTTAAATGCCTCAAGGCTTCAGAAAAATGCGGCATATAACGACAGAATGCTCAAGAATCTCATAACACTTGCAAACGAGTATGAAAAAGAGATCATGTGTGTCTCGGTGGGAAACGAGAACAGGCCGAGCTGGGGTTCGGATCTTGTGACACCGGACAGGCTTGTGGAGTTTGCGAAGAAGCTTAAAGCCGGCTGCACACAGCCTGTCACCTACAACGAGGGTACGCATGAATGGCTGTCTTTAGAGGCCCTTGTGGATGTGATCGACATCATCTCCATCCACAGTTACCCGCTCTGGAACGGAGTTGCGGTGGAGAAAGCTCTTGAGATGAACCAGAAGGATCATAAGCTTATCAGCGAGAAATATCCCGACAAGGAAGTGATATTTACGGAGTGCGGCTGGGCTACCATGAGCAATAACAAGGGCATGAGCAGCGCCCAGGCCAATGAGGAATATCAGGTCAAATACATTGAGAGTCTCTGGAAATGGGCAAAAAGCGAAGATATCCAGGTGTTTATCTTTGAGGCTTTTGATGAGCCATGGAAGGGCAGCGACGACAGCTCCGAGCCCGAAAAGCACTGGGGCATCTACAATGTTGACAGGACAAGGAAACTTGCGTGGGGGAGAGCGTAGACCGATGGGAAGGCCGGAAGATACGGCGAAGGCGGTTTTATAACGGAGGATAAACAAGATGGTAACGATCAAAGATGTGGCACGGGAATCGGGAGTGGCAATCTCGACGGTCTCAAATGTGCTGAACAATGTAGGAAATGTAAGCCCGGAGACGACAAAGCGCGTGCTTGAAACAGTGGAACGCCTGAAGTATATCCCGAATGTGAATGCGAAATATCTTAAGAGCAACAAGAAGAACACTATCGGGCTTTTTGTTTCGAGTGTACAGGGTGACTTCTACAGACAGCTTGTGCAGGCTGTCCATCTTCAGTGCAAGATCAACGGGTATATCCTGAATATTTATGTCAGCAACGAGAATACCAGCGAAGAGATCTACAGCATGGTGATAAGCTCAGGGGTTGAGGGCGCCATAATCATGAATGACGGTCTGAGCGATAATTATATCGACAGGCTTGAGCGTCTGAATATGCCTATTGTTTTTATCGACAGGGAATACAGGTCAGAACGTGTTTCAAGTGTCATTATAGACAATGCCTACGGTGTTGCACAGGCGGTCGAATATCTTGCAAAGCTCGGTCACAGGCGGATCGGATATGTTCACGGCGTGAACAATTTTGATGAAAAGGCGCGTTTTGAGTCTTTTAAGGCTACAATGAAGCGGCTTGGACTCGAGGTTGAGGAGAAGTTTATGCTGAGCGGCTATTTTGAAGAGGCTGTGGCTTACAGCGAGATGTACAAGCTGCTTATGCGCGGCGGGGAACTGCCGGATGCGTTTTTCTGCGCGAATGACGAAATGGCCCAGGGCTGCATACGCGCGATGACCGCAATGGGCGTCCAGGTGCCTGAACAGGTCAGTGTTGTGGGCTTCGATGATTCGATCCTTGCACCTTTTTACAGACCGGCGCTTACTACGGTACATTCGCCTGTTGTGGAGCTTGGAAGCAAGAGTGCCACGGAGGTTATCAGGCTTGTAAGGCAGGAGGGTGAGGATCACGGCATCTGCCAGCGCCTTAAACCGTCGCTTGTCATGAGGGATTCCTGCAAGCTTGCAGGGGACTGAAAAGTCCGCGGGCTCCGGTTTACACGTGAGCGGATGGTGATCGACATGATGACAGATTGCGGAGCCGGCGGGCTCCGGTTTACCTGTGAGCGTATGGTGAGAATGAGGCGCTGAGCGCCATATCAGAGGAGATAATCAATGTATAAGTTTACCGACAACAATGGTTCTTTTGAGCTGCAAAATGCGGGTGCGAATTCGTACCTGTACTTTCCGGTCTGCAATGAAGCCGGGATCATGGGATCCGTCACACCTTCGCTTTCGGGCGACCTGATGCTTGACCAGAATCATTTTATTCTGCAGCCGGTAAGTGTTGAGGAGCTTCATAACAACAAGTCTTCGAGGAATTTCTGGCTGAAATTCGGGGACGGGCAGATGCGGTCCGCAACGGGCGTTTCTGTTTGGCAGAGAGCGGAAGGCACGGAAACGACGGTGCGCGCCGGACTGTTATGGCACGAGGCCGGGAATGAAGTAAGGCACGGCGAAGACCGTATCATCGCAGAGGTGCTCACATTTGCCCCTGCGGAGGACGTTACCTGCGAGATAATGCGGGTTTTATTGAAAAACACGGGTGACGGGGAGGTTTCTTTTGAGCCGGTGGCTGTTATCCCGCTTTACGGAAGGTCCGCCGCAAATTTAAGGGATCACAGGCATGTTACAAGCCTTTTACACAGGATAAAGACGATCGAATACGGTGTTACCGTGGATCCGACACTAAGTTTCGACGAGCGCGGGCATCTTAAAAATACCACGGAGTATTTCGTGGCGGGGTGCGGCGCAGGCGGCGAGGCGCCGAAGAGTTTTTATCCCACGGTGATGTCTGTTACCGGCGAGGGCGGGGATTTTGAGAAGCCTCTCGGTATCATGCAAAGTGAGGCCGGCGTCGGAGCAGGGGAGGCTTTTGACGGTGTGGAAGCTGTCGGGGGACTGTGCTTTGAAAGATGCGTCCTGAAGCCGGGCGAAGAGGCGGAATTCCTGATCTTTACAGGCGCAAGGGATATAAATGACGATAAAGGCTGCGTTGCCGACATCATAAACCGGTTTGGCAGCAGGGAAAAAACAGAGAAAGCGCTTGAGGAAAACAAACGATTCTGGGTCGGAAAGGCAAGAGCAGGGCTTAACGCATGTGACGGCGCTGCTGCTGTTATCGCAAAAGCCTCCGGGATCGACGAAAAGGACGCTGAAAACTATCTGCTGTGGGTAGCGGCGGAGCCTGTGCTCCGGAGGATCTTCGGCTGTTCGTTCCTGCCTTATCACGATTACGGCAAAGGCGGACGCGGCTGGCGCGATCTCTGGCAGGACTGCCTTGCGCTGATGCTTGGCGATCCGGCATCCGTACGGGAACTGCTCATAAACAATTTTGCGGGGGTACGTGCCGACGGCACCAACGCCACGATAATCGGCAGCAGGCCGGGCGAATTCATCGCCGACAGGAACGGCATTGCGCGTGTCTGGATGGACCACGGCGTGTGGACCTGGATCACAATGGAACTCTATATGGAGCTTTCCGGAGACCTTTCGATCCTTGATACCGAACAGGTATACTTCAAAGACAGGCTCTGCATGCGCGCAAAGAGCGCAGACGAGCGGTTTTCGGAAGTGGCCTTTGGCGTAAGCCCAACACTCCTTCTTTCAAGGGAGGGGAAACCATACCGGGGCAGCCTTTTTGAGCATATGCTGCTGATGCATATCACTGCTGCGCTTGATGTGGGTGAACACGGGAATATGCTTCTGCGCGGCGCCGACTGGAACGACGCACTCGATATGGCTGACAAAAAGGGCGAAAGCGTTGCGTTTTCCGCAGCTTATGCCGGAAACCTGAGGGAAATGGCGGAATACCTTAAAAAACGCGGCGGAAAGGCAGAGATACTAAAGGAACTTGCGCAGCTTACGGAGGACCTTGGCGGGATATGCAGGGACACCTCTCTTACGCCTTTTGAGGCGGCGGCAAGAAAACGGGAGCTTCTCGAGGGATACTGCAGGTCTGTGAGCCATGATGTATCGGGAGAGAAGACGGAGATAGATGCAAATGCGCTTGCGGGGACGCTTTTAGCGATAGCAGAGTCCGTGGCGGAACATATCAGAAAGAACGAAAAGCTTGAGTCGGACGGATTTAAGTGGATCAACGGTTATTATGATAACGACGGGAAGCCCGTCGAAAATATAAAAGACGGCAGGATAATGCTTACGGGGGCCGTATTTGCCATAATGTCCGGAGTTGCGGATGACAGCGACATCCCGGACATGGTAAAGACCGCAGACAGCTTCCTTTTTGACGGGACTTCGGGCGGATACAGGCTGAATACGCGCTTTAAGGACGAAGAGACCTACGCGCACAAGCTTGGCAGGATGTTCGGATTTGCCTACGGCAGCAAGGAAAACGGCGCTGTGTTCTGCCATATGGCCGTAATGTATGCATATGCGCTGCTTAAACGCGGATTCAGGGACGAGGCGCTTAAGGTCATCACCGCTCTGATCAGGCAGAGCCTTGATTTCGACAAAGCCCGCATTTATCCCGGCATCCCGGAGTATTTCGACATAAACGGCCGCGGCATGTACCCGTACCTTACCGGTGCGGCAAGCTGGATGCTGCTGTTCATGTACCGCCTTGTCGCCGGCGGTGACTCAAAATGAGTCAGCGAGAAACGACCCCGGTGACTCAAAACGACACCGGTGACTCATTTTACAGATATCTATGGAGAAACGATCATGAAAGCATATTTAACGGACGAAGCAAAAAAGATGTACTGGCAGGAATGCGGGCCGTTTGAGGCCGGAGAGAATGCCATGCGCACGGTACGCATCTATAAGGACTGCAAGTACCAGACAGTGCGGGGATTCGGCGGAGCATTCACGCAGAGTACCGGATATAATCTTTCGAAATTGCCGGAAGAAAAGCAAAAGGAGTTTATGCGTGATTATTTCTCGGAAGAGGGTCTCGACTATAACCTTGGCCGTGTGCATATAAACAGCTGCGACTTTTCACTCGAAAACTACGCATACCTTAAGGATGCTTCGGAACCGCTCAGTAATTTCAATCTTTCCGTGGACGAGAAGTATGTGATCCCGATGCTTAAAGCCGCAAAACAGTACGGCGCGATCGAACTCCTCGCATCACCCTGGAGCCCGCCTGCGTATATGAAGACAAACAACGAGATGAACCACGGCGGGAAGCTTAAGCGCGAGTTTTACGGGGACTGGGCCGCGTACATGGTGAAATTCATCCAGGAGTACAAAAAACGCGGGATAAACATAACGATGGTCACTGTCCAGAATGAGCCTGCGGCAGTGCAGACCTGGGATTCGTGCATCTATGAGGCTGAAGAGGAGGGACTGTTTGCGGCGTCGTTCCTCGGCCCTGCGCTTGAGGCAGCCGGACTTGGCGACGTAAAGGTGTTTGTATGGGATCACAACAAGGAGATCCTTTATGACCGCGCGGTTGGTGCAATGAGCGTGCCGGGAGCGCATAAGTACATCGGCGGTTTCGCTTTCCACTGGTACACCGGGGACCATTTTGATGCTGTCCGAATTACGGGTGAACGCTTCCCGGACAAGGAACTGCTGTTTACCGAAGGGTGTGTTGAATACAGCCGCTTTGCGGATTCCAACGAGACACGCAAGGCAGAGATGTATGCCCATGACATGATGGGAAACCTGAATGCGGGGGCAACGGGTATCATAGACTGGAACCTGCTGCTTGACGCGAAAGGCGGCCCGAATCATGTAGGTAATTTCTGCGCCGCGCCTATTATGTGCAGCGAAGATTTCACGGAATATGAAAAGCGCCTGAGCTATTATTACATCGGGCATTTCTCGAAATTCGTGAAAAAAGGCGCGAAACGCCTCGGAGTTTCGGTATTCTGCCCGGACGTAGAAACTGCGGCTTTTGAAAATCCTGACGGCAGCATTGCCGCGATCCTGCTTAACCGCACGGGGAACGACATATGGTTTGCCCTTTCCGACGGCAGGAACGCAAACACACTCACATTACCCGCACACAGCATAATGACTGTGATTCTTTGAAGGCTGCCGGGAAGATGAGGAGGGTGTGTCAGTGAGCGTAAACCCGGACAAAGATCCGGACAATTTGATCCAAATCCGATAAACCGCTTCCCAAGCGGAAAATCTATGGCTGTAAAAGTGTTATTTACGCTTTTACAGCTTTTTTTGTGCGATAAGCGAATCCCCTTGACCGGTCTCCTTTGCGGACAAGCATTGACTTTACCGCTTTGTTCTGATACTATACGGAAGTACGGATATACCAAAAAAGGGGGTGGAGCTTACGGGAACGGTCTATATCACAGGGCATAAGAACCCTGATCTTGACAGCATCTGCGGGGCATTGGGATATGCGGCGCTAAAGTCGCGCCTCGACAAGACGAATACTTATGAGCCCGTTCGCTGCGGGCATCTTTCTGAGAGCACAAAGAGGATACTTAATGCGCTCGGGATCATACCCCCCAAATACATGAAAGACGTTTTCCCGAAGGTGAAGGATGTCTGCCTTACGACAGATACAAGGATAGAGGCGGACGCGCCGTTAACGGAGCTTGCAAAGACCTTCAGCGATGAAAACCCTTCGGTCACACCTATATATGAAAACGGGCAGTTCTTTGGCCTTTTGAGCGTTGATGACATCTCGACCTGGTTTATGTCGAAACTGAAAAAGAACGGGGCGGGGCTTAAAGTTCCGAAGATAAAAGACCTTATGCGCACGCAGGAGGAACCCCTGCAGATGACGGATTTCTTCGAGGAGGCAAAGCTATCGCTGTCACGCTCTAAGAAGCGCGGGCTTGCGGTATTTGACGGCGAAGATTTCGCAGGATTTGTCACAAGGCGCTGTTTCTTAAAGGCACCGAGATATAATGTCATACTTGTGGACCACAACGAGCCGGCCCAGAGCATAAACGGTATTGAAACGGCGAATCTCCTGGAAATAATCGACCACCACAGGCTTGACCCGATAAAGACGGATATGCCCATCTTCATCGATTCGGAGCCCCTTGGCAGTACCTGTACGATAATCTACCGCAATTTCATAAGGAGCAGGCTGAAGCCCGACAAATACACGGCGAAGATATTGCTCACGGGCATAATGTCCGACACGCTTGTTCTTACAAGTCCGACCACAACACCGATCGACATTGAGAGTGCAGAGGCGCTTGCAAAGATATGCGAAGTTGATGCCTACGAATTCGGAAAGACCATGTACAGCTATGTGGAACGCCTTGCGGCACAGGATCTTACGGCAGCGGTGCTCTCGGATTTCAAGAAATACAGGGAACACGGCGTGAAATTCGGTATTGGACAGTGCGAGGTAACAACACTCGAGGATATGGACGAATATAAGGAAAAACTGCTTTCCGTGATGTCTGATGTAAAGGAGCGAAAGGGCGTGGACTGGGCCGTTGTCATGGTTACGGATGTCATGACCCAGCGGAGCGTGCTCTTCATGACCGAACACCCGGCGATAAAACACCTGCAGTACCGGGGGATGGAGCCCGGGATCATGGATATGCCGGGCGTTGTAAGCCGCAAGAAGCAGCTTCTGCCTGAAATAATACATGCGCTCGGAGTTTGAGCAGATGCAGCAAAAGCCCTGCAAGCAAAAACACAGAGCGTTCAGAATACAATAAAAAGACCTTGAAAAGAGGGAGAAAACATGAAAACATCAAGAGCTGAACTGCGTTATGCGCAGGAACATTTCAACGAGGTCCATCACACTACGCTTAACCCGGATGGTCCGGGCGTTGTGAGGATCCATCTTGTTCCGCCGAAGATCACGGGAAAAACGCTTGAAGCGAGCGTTGCCATCCTGAACGGACAGGACGTTATCCCGGTAAACGTTTCGTGGAGCATACTGCTGACAGAACTTATTGAGCAGATCAACTTCTACCACGGCCGTGAGATAAGCGACGACGATTTTAACAGGATCATGGACCGCACCTGCAGAGGCGTGAAGAAGGTTTACCCCTTCGTATCGAAGAAGAGGATAAAAGAAGACGCAGCCCTTATCATGGACACCTTCAAGCGCATCGCGCGCGGGGAAGAGGTGGAGGCGCCCATCGCGTTTATAGATATAGGCGAATATGCGCCTTTCATGAAGGCTCCGCACAGAATGGACCTCATGGTAAGCGCCATGACAAAGGACGGCCACTGGAACTGCAATCACCAGTGCGTTCACTGCTATGCCGCAGGACAGCCGCATGCCGAAGAGAAGGAGCTTACCACTGCCGAGTGGAAGAGCGTTATCGAGAAATGCAGGAACATCGGTATCCCGCAGCTTACATTTACGGGCGGAGAGCCCACCATGCGCGCGGACCTCATACAGCTCATCGAATATGCAAAGTGGTTTGTGACAAGGCTTAACACCAACGGCAGAAAGCTTACACCCGAATACTGCGAAAAGCTCCAGAGAGCTTCGCTTGACAGTGTTCAGATCACATTCTATTCCGATAAAGAGGAGATCCACAACAAGCTTGTGGGCGCTCCGGGCTTCAACGATACCGTTGCGGGCATTAAAAACGCGCTGGCAGCGGGCTTGAGCGTAAGCATCAACACGCCGCTTTGCACGCTGAACAGGGACTATGTTGAGACTTTGAAGTACCTGCATGAGCTCGGTGTTACGTATGTTACATGCTCCGGACTCATCACTACAGGTAATGCAACGGGCGCGGCGTCAACCGAGCTTCAGCTCACAAACAAAGATGTCCGTGAGATACTTAAAGAAAGCGTTGATTACTGCTTTGCAAACGGCATGGAGATATCATTTACATCTCCCGGCTGGGTGGATGCAGACTTCTGCAACGAGCTTGGCATTACAACGCCCAACTGCGGCGCATGTTTAAGCAATATGGCAATAACGCCTTCGGGCAACATCGTTCCGTGCCAGAGCTGGCTTTCGGACGAGCCTCTCGGCAACATCTTAAAGGATGAATGGGATGAAGTCTGGGAGAGCGAGCGCTGCAAAGAACGCCGCAAATATTCATCGGGGCTTCGCAGCGAATGCCCGTTAAGGATAATCAGGGAGGTGAAGTGATATGAAGATGCTTAAAAACAAGATAGTCATCATACTGGGCATTCTCATTGCCTTTCTGACATTCCTTCCCGGAATAAAGGCTTCTGCCGGTGACTACGACAGGATCCTCCTGTATGAAACGGATATCGTGGTTAATGAGGATGCAACGCTCAACATCAAATACCACATCAAATGGAAGCTCCTCGAACCCCTTGAAAACACTTCGGAATTTAAGGTGTTCTGGGTAAAGATCGGTGTTCCGAACAATCATTGTGATATTGTTTCGTATTCTTCAAACGTCGAGAGCGCAAAGCTCGTTAAGGACAAGGGGACATGTGTAAGGCTTAACTTTTTCAAGAGATACGAAAAGAACGAGATAGTTGATTTTTCCTTCGAGATACATCAGGATTATATGTACGACATCCAGGAAAGAGGAGCCGTTTACGTATTTACTCCCGGCTGGTTCAAGGACATAAAGGTTGATACCCAGATCATACGCTGGGACGACAAGGCAGGTCTTGTACAGTCCGCATCCCCCGCCTACAAAAACGAAGACGGTATACTGACATGGACCAAGAATTCTTTGGGACATGACGAGCGCCAGACAATAACTGTTAAATACAATACCGATGCTTTCCAATTCGACACCGGCAAGTACCACGAGGATGACCATTCGAAGAGTTACCAGTCCGGTGATGACGACTCGGCCGGCGAAGTCGTCGGAGGAATGATCTTCTTCTGTTTCATAATATTTGTGATCGTCGGCTGCGTTATCAGCGCGCTTCAGAAGGCAAGCTACAATTCTACCGCAAACCTCGGCACCACAAAGAAGATCACGCGCACGAAGATCGAATACTATCCTTCATGTCCGGGCTGCGGCGCTCCGCGTCCCGAAGGCAAGGAAAACTGCGAATACTGCGGCAGGAGCTTTATAAAGAGCGAGGAAAAGATCGAGGAGAAGGATATCCCGAAGGAAGAGACAGAGCTCAAATCCAAGTCCACAAGCGGTGTTTACAGATATCATTCGTCGCCGAATACCTATCTTCGCGTAAATGTCATAAACATTCCGGCAAGCAGGCCGACAACGCGTTCGGGCGGTTCAAGAGGCGGATGTGTTCACAGCTCCTGTGCCTGCGCGAGCCATTGCGCATGTGCATGTGCCTGCGCATGTGCCGGCGGCGGAAGAGCGGGCTGCTCCACAAAGGATTTCTACAATACCAACCTGAAGCATAAGTTCTTTGAGCGCATGAAGAACCGCAAATGACCGTTTTAGTATGATTTTTATAAAACAGTGAAGTTTCGGCAAGTTTTATTTGAAACTTCACTGTTTTTTTTGTAAGATTATGTTCATGGGAGTTGTATGCAGGGGCGGCCGGAACATGAGTCCGAAAAGGGATACGGACAGATGTGATGCTCTTTTTTACGGAGGAGAAGATGAAAAGAAAGGTATTGGTGTTATTTATCGCGGTAACGGTGTTTATGACCGCACTTTCGGGCTGCGGCGGGCAGAAGGAGAACCAGAACGAACCGAAGCTCCTGCTTGGGTTCAGCCAGCTTGGCTCCGAGAGCGCCTGGAGGATAGGCAACACAAAGGATATAGAGACGCAGGCCGATTTGCGCGGTATTTCGCTGATGTTTGAAAATGCCAATCAGAAACAGGAGAACCAGATAGCGGCCATAAGGCGGTTTATCGCCTACAAAGTGGATGTCATAGCCTTTTCGCCCATAGTTGAGGAGGGCTGGGACAATGTGCTGATGGAAGCGAAAACGGCAGGGATACCCGTTATCCTTGTGGACCGGGACATAAAGACCTCAAAAGCCGGGCTCACAGCATGTCTTATCGGCTCAGACTTTTACAAAGAAGGCGTTATGGCGGCGGAATATCTTATCAGGAAAGCCGACAGCCTCGGTCTTGAGCAAGTGAACATAGTCGAGATCACAGGAACCGAAAACTCAACACCCATGCGCCAGAGACAGGCAGGGTTCATGGATACCTTAAAGAACGATAACAGGATGCGCGTTATCGCCAGTGTCAACGGCGATTTCTTAAAGAGCAGGGGTGCCGAATGCATGAAACACCTGCTTGAGACATACGGGGAGACCATCGATGTCGTATTCAGCCACAATGACGAGATGACGCTCGGGGCACTGCCTGAGATCGAAAGAGCGGGATATGTCCCGGGGAAAGATATCATCATAATTTCCATAGACGGCGGGCAGGAAGCCATTGATGTCTTAAAGAGCGGAAAGATCAACTGCGTGGTGGAGTGTACTCCGAAACTCGGGAGAGCTCTGATGGAGACTGCAATGAAGCTAAAGGCCGGCGGGGAAGTGGAGAAGGAGATACATCCGGAAGAGCAGATGTTCAGCGACGAAACGGACCTGACGAGGATAGGACCCAGAGGCTACTGAGAAACACACGGATCGTTACACGAGGTTGACGAATGGAGAAGGTAAAGAAGGAAAAGAGCATACTCGGAAAGATATCCGATATGAGCCATAAGCTTGTTATCATGCTTGTTATCCCGATAATCTTAAGCCTTGTGCTGATGCTTTTTTACGCAAGGCAATATCATAATTCGATAGTCAGGATGGAGACGATCGCAAGCCTGAAAACGCAGGTTGCGGAGGATATCCCGGGAGCTGCGTGGAACATTGTCAGCGGCCGCGAGACCTTTGCCGAGAACAATCTTTATGTCAGGATACATGACGTTGAAAAGACCATTGAGACAATAACCGAACGCACAAGGCCGGAGAACAGGCTTTCGCTCATAGTTGCGAGCCGTACCATGCAGACGCTTGAGAACTATGTTGACAGGATACGCGACAACATAGAGGCTGATGTACCTGTAGTGCAGAATGAGGAAGTACTTGCAGAGGTGCGCGGTGTGGCTGCTCTTGTTGACAGTATGCTCAACGACTACATAGCACAGGAGATAGCTTCAACGGCACGGATGAACACCAGCCTGCGCGTGGTCATCATACTCACGGCGGTGCTCGAGGGACTGGTTGTCATAGTGGCGCTGTGGTTTAGAAGCCGCTACACAAAGGCCACTGCGGAATTTGTACGCCGGCCCATCGAACGGCTTGAAGAAGTGGCAGACAAGCTTGCAAATGGGACATTTGATGCAAGGCTTTCGGACACCGATGTTACGGAACTTCGAAACCTGACACAGCAGGTGAACACCATGGCTGACAGGTTAAAGAGCATGATGGAGAAAAGCGCGAAGGACGGCAGGAACTTAAGAAAAGCAGAGCTTAGGACCCTGCAGGCCCAGATAAATCCGCACTTCCTGTACAATACGCTTGACGCAATAGTCTGGAAGGCGGAAGCCGGCGATATGGAAGAAGTAATACATCTGACAAGCGCTCTGAGCGATTTCTTCCGCATAAGCCTTTCCTCAGGCGCGGACTGGATCCCGATAAGCCAGGAAAAGAAGCATATCGAAGGATATCTTAAGATACAGCAGACCAGATACAGGGATATAATGCAGTACGAGATAGACATCCCGGACGAGATCAAGGATTATTATATCTTAAAGCTCTTACTGCAGCCGCTTGTTGAGAACGCACTGTATCACGGCTTAAAGATCAAGCGCGGAGGCGGCGTCATAAAGGTTTCGGGAAAGCTTTCGGACGGGTATCTTGTGTTCAGTGTTAAGGATACCGGACTCGGCATGACACCGGAACAGCTGCTGGCGCTGAACGAACGCATGAAACTGGGGCAGCCGACAGTCAGCGAGGGCGGAGGCGGATTCGGCCTCGTAAACGTGAACCTGCGTATACGTCTGTATTACAATCAGCCCGAGGGGCTAAATATAACAAGCGGCCCAGACGGGACTGAGGTAAGCTTCAGGGTTCCCTGCAGGACAAGAGAGGAGATCTACGAGAATGAAAGTGTTTCTGGCTGATGACGAGATCGTTGTCAGGGAAGGTATAAGAGAATCCTTCCCGTGGGACGATACTCCGTATACACTCGTAGGAGAAGCACCGGACGGGGAGATGGCGCTTCCCATCATACGCGACACAAACCCGGATATCGTGATAACCGACATAAAAATGCCGTTCATGGACGGCATAGAGCTCTGCAGGGTGCTGAAGGCGCAGATGCCGTGGATAGGGATAATAGTCTTAAGCGGGTACGACGAGTTCGAATACGCAAGGCAGTGTATACAGCTCGGAGTACGGGAATACCTGCTTAAGCCCATAAACGCGGAGGAACTGCGTGCAGTGCTCGACAAGGTGAGTGCCCAGCTTGACACGGAAAGGAAGATGCTCGAACACGCAGTAAACTTAAGGGCCCGCATGGAAGGCGACGGCAAGTTTGTCAGGGAAAAGCTCATCGGAGCACTCTTCTCGGATGATGCTACGGAAAATGATGCACCGAATGT
>JAEEGF012219532.1_pt1 | contig 26029 bp, 19 predicted proteins | sample 9134171 | NCBI WGS metagenome assembly JAEEGF01 (sample SAMN16246542, study PRJNA631951) | gut metagenome | biome: gut microbiome; feature: rumen; material: AP-attached | host: Bos | place: Iran: Karaj | collected 2018-10 | reverse complement strand
AGCCCCACGGCATATTCCCCCTTGCCGCAGCCCAGCTCCAGCACAATGGGGTTATTATTCTTGAAATATTGCTCGTTCCACTTGCCGCGCATGGGGCATCCGCCCTGCTGCGTCACCACTGCAAAGGGGAACTGGAACACACATTCCATGCGCTCCATGTCGGCAAATTTCTTGAGTTTGTTCTTACCCATAATCAGTTCAATTCAATTAGTCCAGTCGTTTCACTTGACAGCAATCTTGCGGTTGATGCCATTGAGCGAAACGATATAGAAGCCAGCCTCCAACTCAAAGCGGTTGATACCGGCATTAACATACATGTTGCGGCTCATGCCGTTCATAGCGGTCACCTGAAGGGTACCAGCGGCACGGGCGTTCACCATCAGGGTGCGTCCCTCGGTCCAAATGCGGTCGGTGCCATCAGCCAGGTCTTCGATACCGGTGCTGATGGTCACAGAAGCACGGCACCCGGCAGCATGCCAGGCCACATTGTCGGCATCGGCAAGCACCACGTTGCTCAGCACGATTTCTCCTTCCATCGCCCAAGCGGCGTCGGCACGCACGGTGAAGGTCAGGACAGGTTTACAGTCACTGTCAAACGGCTTCCTGTTCATCGAGTAGGTGACAGCACGCGTAGTGAGGGCATCCTGGGAACAGGTCTCACCCACATATCCTCGTGATGCAGAAACGCTGACAAGGGTCAAGCCTTGGGGCAGCGTGATATCGCACTGCAGAGCGCTATAGGCCTGTGCATTGTCGAGCGTGACGTCCACAGTGCGCTGCTCGCCAGGCTGCAGGCTCAGTCCGCCGAGTCGCAACAGGTCATCGGTATCAACGACTGTAGCAAGGCGATTCGACGGATTCTGAATCAGAATGATAATCATGTTGATGTCGGCAACGGTAATCTCGCCGTCACCATTCACATCGGCACGCTGCATCGTCTCTTCACTATACTGGCGTCCCTTGATGATTTCAATGACCATATTGATGTCGGCAACGCTGATTTCGCCGTCGGCATTGACATCGCCTTTCAGCCAAACGCTCTCGAACAGGAAATCCTGCCACTGGGGAGTCTCCTTGTACAACTCTATCGAGGTTGCAGGAACGACCAGAGGAATCTGGGACTGCATCACACCAGCCCAGACGCTGTCGCCCAGAGCAGGCACATCAACGGCCTCACAAGCCAAAGAATCCAGTCCCGTCATGCCAGCCATTGCAAAACTGCCCAAACGGGTCGTCGTGGCAGGCAGCGTGACCGATGACAACTGCGAGACATTATACAGGGCATAGTCGCCCAACTCGTTCACACCAGTCAAGTCAAGCTTGGTATTCAATGCTGTGCCAGCAAAGAGATAATCACTGAGTGTTGTTAATGAGCCTCCCAATCTTACCTCAGCCAGCAATGAATCGTTGATGAATGCGCCTTCACCCAGGCTGGTCAGGCTAGCAGGCAGTTGCACGTCGGTCAACGGCATCATGGTAAAAGCCCAATCACCAATCGTGTTCAGGCTCCTGCACGACTTCAAATCCAGGCTCTGAATGCCCGAACCGGCCAGCGCACGCTGACCTAAGTTTTGCAATGCGGGGCCCAATGAAATGGACTTGAGGTTGGGACAGTCCATCAGGACGGCCTCATCCACACTGTTCAATCGGCTAGACCGCTCAACAGCAAGGCTAGTGAGCGACGTGCAACGCATGAAAGCTCCTTTTCCCACATACACCACTTGAGCCGGCAGGACGACCGTCTGTAACGACTCGCACGCCGCAAATGCCAGATCGGCGATGCTGTCGAGCGTGGCCGGCATGGTGACACTGGTAAGTCGCTTGCAGTTGGCAAAAGCGGCTTTGCCGATGCCTTTCAGGCCAGCAGGTAACACGACGCGCTCCAGATTCATGGAACAAAAAGCGCACACGGGCAGCACGTCGGCATGAAAGTCCTGACGCCAATAATAGGGCTTTGAGGTATAGATGGGGAGTATCTTGACACCTTCAATATCAATATCGGTGAGCTGGTGCAGATTATCGGAAAGGAAATAAAAGTCCAATGCGTTCATTGTGCCAGTTACCTTCAATGACGTAATGTTCCAGTCGGTTACCGTCTCAGATAACCCACCTGCGACATTTTCCACGTCAATGGCCCATGATTTCAGGGCCATAATGGCTATGATTAAAAAGACAATTTTCTTTATCATATCTCCATTGAGTGCACTATGCTATATAAGTGTGCAAATGTAGTCCATTTTCCCGAAATCATCACTTCTTTTAACAAAAAAAATCAGGCGACCTCCTTTTTATGGTGGTCGCCTGTTTCCTTCATGCGTCTCGGGTCGAGACAGCCGTGTCAGGGCGTTACTTAATCACCTTGACGGTGGTCATAGTGCCATCGGTGTAGGTGGTCACCACGATGTTGATGCCGTCAAACGGAGTTTCGCTCTCCTGACCAGCAACGTTGACATAGCGCACGTTGGCAATCTGCTTGTCGGCAGTAATCTGTTCAACACTGGAGCTGTTGTTGATGCGACCCACTGCGTCAGCGGCCAGATAAGCCTCATGGTGGGTTCCTACCAGCAGCACGTTGGTGAATACCAACTCAGCGCTCTGAGCGTCGAAGTCATCACTAGCGGTGATGGTCAGCCTGAGGATGTTGCCCTCGTCACCTGCATAGGTGCTCATGTCCATCGAAACACCAATCAACGAGTACACATTATCCTCAACTTCATTCTGGCGGGTATAGTAGCTGTGCTTGCTACCGCGGTCGATACCATTGGCACCGGTGAGCGCCACGCCCTGAGGCAGAACCAGCTCACACTGCATGGCGATATAGTCATGCTCGGTGTTGTTGAGAGCGACATCAACAGTGCGGGTCTCGCCGGGACGCAAAGCTACCGACTGAGAAGCCAGCACATCGCTGGTCACCTGACTGTTGACAGCAGCCTTCATGCGGATGCTATTCAACGACATCTTGGAGTTGCCCGAGAGCAGCATATCAATCAGAGCTGTCACATCAGCAATAGATACATCCCCGTCTTGTGAGACGTCGGCGGCCTGCAGATTAATGTCAATGCTACTGTTCAAGAGGTAGTCAATCAGCACAGTGACATCAGTGATAGTAACGCTACCGTCATTATTCACGTCACCCAGCAGATAGGGGTCTGCCTCAAAGAAGAAGTCGGCCCACTGGGAGGCAGCCTTGTAGTTGGCAGTACTCTGCTGGCTAGGTGTAATCAGGGGCACGCTAGGCTGGTCAACACCTGCCCAGACCTCATTACCCAGAGCAGGAACATCCTCGGCAGCAGTCTTGAGGACCTGCATACCCGTCATACCTGCCATGGCATAGTCACCCAGATATTCCACCGTCGAGGGCAGACGCATGGTGTCGATGCTGGCACTCACGTTATAAAGCGCATAGTTACCGATCGTAACGATGCCCTCGGGGAGCATGCTACCGGCATTCAACTGAGCATCACCGGCAAAGGTGAAGTCCTTCACCTCGGGCACCGGGTTGTGCTGAACGGGGGCACCGCGACGTCCGCCATGATGAGCATTGCCGGGGAACACGACATCGGTCAGCGACAGGTTATTGGCCAGGGCGCCAGCACCCAGATTGGTCATACCATCAGCCAGTTCGATGCTCGTCAGGTTGGTCTGAGCGAGAGCCCAGTCACCGATGGTGCCAAGTCCCAAGGACTTGAGATTGATGCTTTCCAAACCTGAATTGATGAAAGCCTCATCACCGATATGGTTCAAGCGGCACGCGGGGTCAGCAGTGATGGTCTTCAAGGCCTTACAGCCGTTGAAGGCACCCTCGCTAATGAACTTCACGTCAGCACCCAGCTGCACATTGCTCAGACTCACGTCGCCCAAGAAAGTGAAGCTATTCAGCATCAAGCAATTGACAACAGCGCTGGTCATCGACTCGCAACGCGAGAACACGCCTTTACCCATGCCTGTTACCGTGCGGGGAATCACTACACTCGTCAGACCACTGCCGGCAAACGCATAGTCATCAATATAGGTCAACGACTCGGGCAAAGTGATGCTTCTCAACTGGTAGCAGCCGGCAAATGCGGCGTAACCAATCGTCTGCAATCCCTCGGGAAGGCTGACGGTAGTCAGTTTCTTGCCGAAGAACGCCGTGCGGGGAATCTCATTCTCGTAATAGAAAGTCACGGTACCATAGACTGCCTTGCTATTGTTATAAGGAACAATGGTAGCATCGCTCAGGTCTAACGTCGTAATCTCGTTGAGCGATTCGGTGATAAACCGAAAGTCGCGTGCATCCATAGTGCCCACCACCTTCAACACCGTGATGTTAACATCATTTACAGCACCGGAAAGACCGCCTGCCGTGTTGTTCACTGTCAAGGCCTGACAGTTAAGGATTGTAGTTGCCGCCAAAAGCAGCATGAAAAACAATTTGCGCATTTTGTATTTCTTGTTGTTTGGTTGTTGTTCTATCGTTTTAACCTGCAAATGTACACATTATTTTGCTCCCCACGGTAATTTTAACTATTTTTTTTGATTTTGCAGTTTTTTGCAAGTTCTGAATCAAATAATGCAAAATGACGGGGTAACACTTTTTAACAGAGGAATTTTAGGTGAATTGGGGAAATGGCACTAATTTTGCTATTTAATGGGGTAATGTATACCTTTCAAAAAAAACGAAAAAATATATAATAATGAATATGAGACGATTACCGTTGTTAATCGCATGCATCGCGCTGCTGGCAGGGCTGGCGGCATGTGGCGGTCATGGACAACTGGAAAAGGCCGTGCGCAGCGTTCTGGTGAACGGTGACACAACACGTGCAGCCTATGACTCGTTGTGCTCGCTCGTGACCGATAATCCAGGCAAATACAGTGACCTGCTGACGCCCGAGGGCCGTGTGGACCACAAGAAAATGGCCGAATTTATCGAAAACATCGGTAGCCACCTGCGCCCACCGATGCACTGGGACACGCGCCCCTATGGCGGCGTGGATGACCTGTCGTTGACGGTGTATTTTGAGCGCAGCGGCTCGATGGTGCCCTATGACCAGCGCGGTGGCGGCGGTCAATTGAAGAAGGCCGTCAATGACCTGATTAACCACTTCCCTGCAGGCAGCAAGGTCGATATCAATATCGTGAACGATGGCATCTATCCCTACCAGCACACGGTGGACGAGTTCCTCAAGGATCGTGACATCTACCAGAGCACGGCAGGTATGGGAGATGCAAGCTATACCGACTTCCAGCTGATTTTTGACAAGATTCTGGAAGCCCAGCGTCCCGGCAACGTGAGCGTGCTGGTGAGCGACCTCATCTATTCGCCCAAAGACACCCACGGCGTGAGCCTCGACAAAATCTTCAACGAGGAGAATAGCCTCGCCACCCGTGTGTTTGCCAAGTATAAAGGCAAGAGCGTGGTGGTGCAGCAGTTCATGGGCGACTACAGCGGCAAATATTATCCCTACAACGGCGAACCGTTTAACTACAGCGGCAAACGCCCGTTCTATCTGGTCATCATCGCCGACAGCGACGTAATGGACCAGTTGGCACAGGACAAACGCTATAACGGGGTGCTTGACGCCTCCGGTATGCGTAACAGCTACCGTTTCAACCAGGGGGTGAGCACTGTGGACTGCCGCGTACTGCCCGAGTGGAAAGACAATGCCGGACGCTTCCGTGTGAAGCACGGCGACGGCATCGTGCTGGCCAAGTGTGAAGGCGACCGCCAGACAGGCAAGCTGTGTTTCTCGCTGGCCGCTAACCTGGGCAGCCTGTTGAAAGACGATGCCTTGTTGACCAACGCTGCCAACTATGACGTGCAGAGTGTTGACGGCTACACGCTCACAGTGCAGCCCATCGAACAGAGCATGCTCACCGCCAACAACAAGGAGTATCTCGAGGGCATGACCCACTTGCTGACGCTGACCGGCGACTGCAAGAGCCCGCGTGACGAAGTGCGTATCTCGCTGCGCAACGAACTGCCTGCATGGGTGCATCAATCATCCAGCGACAACGACGCCAGCGCCAGCGGATCGTTCTCTACCACGACTTTGGGCCTGGAACAGCTGCTGGGAGGCATGTTCGATGCGATGAAGGGCGGCAACTCCTTCTTTGACGTCACCATCCAGTTACAACGTTAAAAAACGACAATTAACAACTTATATATGAAACATTTAACTTATCTGATTATTGGCATTGTGGTGACTGTGGTATTTTTTATCCTCAGTTGCAGCGATGGATTCAACATCTGGGAACAGTTGTACTTCAACCAGGGTTACAACGACAAGATGTATAACCTGAGCATGTATCCCGTGATTGCAGCCATCACTATCCTCGTGGCTTGGGGTGGAGCTGCCATCTATTACTATGCAATCAACTCGGTGAAGTTCGACCGCTGGTACCATTGGTTGGCAGTACTCGGAGTCGTTGCGGTGCTGGCACCTGTTGTGTGCTACATCTACAACGACACGGTGTTTGCCGAAAACGGCTTGATGTATGTGGGCGAGTCCATCCAATTCGAGATGCAGACGGTTCTGTTTGCCGCCTTGCTCTACATCGTCGCTTCCTTCTCGATGCGCTGGTGGAGCAGCAACTGCCGCCACACGCCGCTGCCACAATAATTCACTGATCAACAACTAGAAACTAAGGACTAGAAACCAGAAACTGATATGAGACTATTCCTTTTTGCTATCGGAGGTACAGGGTCGAGGGTGCTGAAGTCGCTGCTGATGCTCTCGGCAGCAGGAGCACGCCCACTGGACGAGAACGGCAAGCCCTTGAGGGACCTGGAAATCGTGCCCGTCATCATTGACCCGCACAAGGCCAACGAAGACCTGAAGCGCACCGAGGCACTGCTCAATGACTACCGCGAAATCCGCCGCAAACTCTACGGTACTGAGCCCAACGCCGAGGGTTTCTTTGCCAACCGCATCGTCACCCTGCGCGAGATCATGAGCAACACAAGCGTGACACTGAACGACACGTTCATCTTCAATCTGGGCGCTGTCGAGAACGCCAAGTTCCGCGAGTTCATCGGCTATGACACAATGAACGAGGCCAACCAGGCGTTGACGTCACTGCTGTTCGCCAACTACCAGTTGGAGAACAAGATGAACATCGGCTTCGTGGGCAGTCCCAACATCGGCAGTGTGGCGCTGAACGAAATCAAGGACAGCAACGAGTTCAAGGCTTTCAGTAACATCTTCCGTCAGGGTGACCGCATCTTCTTCATCAGTTCCATCTTCGGCGGAACGGGTGCGGCAGGTTTCCCCATCATGGTCAAGAATATCCGCCAGGCAGCCAATCTGGAAGGCATCGAAAACCGCGACGCCCTGAGCCGTGCGCCCATTGGTGGACTGACCGTGCTCCCCTACTTCACCCTGGAGGGCAGCAAGCAGGACCAACGCATCGCCACAAGCGACTTCATCGTCAAAACCCAAAGCGCCCTGTACTATTACAAGAATACGCTCACGGGTGCCAACGACAGCAACGTGAACAGCATTTACTATCTTGGAGACCAGGTAAGGTCCAAGCCCTACCTGTATGACCCAGGTGAGCATGGACAGCGCAACAATGCCCATCTCATCGAACTTATCGGCGCATTGGCACCGCTGGACTTTGCAGGAGTTCCTGACAGCAAGTTGACCGACCCCGACGGTTACCCGTTGCCCACGACAGCCTATGAGTATGCGCTCGCCAAGGATGACCTGAGCATCAATTTCTTGTCGTTGGGTCGACGCACACGCCAGCTCATCTATGAACCCCTAAGCAAGTTTCACCTGCTGTTCCTGTTCCTGACCACAGGTTTCAAGGACATTATCGGACAGGGATTTACCGAGGATGCGCCCAAAATCAAGAGCGACTTCCTAGCCTCGCAATTCTATCGCACATTGGTGGACCATTTCATGGAGGGCTATGCCCAGTGGCTCACCGAGATGAACGATAACATGCGCAGCGTGGCCCTGTTCAAACCCGGTGAAATCGACATGTCCCATGCCATCGAGGGCGTGGGCATGAAGAAACGCCTGCTGGGACACTACAAGGTGGACAACGATGTGCTCAAGAGCGAGATGAACAAACTGAGCAAGAACAACCCGCGCTACAGTGACCGCACTGTGGAATTCAAGTTGATGGACCTGTTTAACCAGGCTGCCCACAACGTGTTCGTCGAGCGCTACGAGAACATCAACTAAGCTTTTTGCACAACAACTAGGGACTAGAAACTAAGGACTAGAAACTTAAATATGAGCGAGATATTATCATATAGCAACAACACGAGCAAGAACGGCGAAGAGGACTGGGTGTCACATGTCCCCTATACCGACGACGATATCGCCCGCATTAAGGACCCGGACGGTGGCTTGAGCGAGAATCCGCGCACCGCCATCCCCAGCCCGCTGGCCCAGCTCGACTTGGTGAAAAACGCCTTCAAGCAACTAGCCAACGACCGATTGCGTGGCGCACGCATGAACGAACGACTGGTATCCAACGCCCTTGACGTGGCGCAGCTGTTCTTTGACTACGAGAACCACAAGAGTTACCTCCGCATCATCCGCTGGAACCGTGAGGAGTGCCTCGAGCAGTTGAAGTCCAATCCGCAGCACCGTCTGTACGGCGAGACACTCGACTTGTTCCTGCGCAGCGACAAGGTCTATAATTTTGACCTCCTCAAGGACTGGTACATCATCATGTGGGATCGCCAGGTGCTGGGTGGCACTTCGCCAGCATCGGTTGTCATGGCAGCACCCGCACTAGGTACCATCGACGCCATCAAGGTGGAACAAGGCGTAAGCCTGTTCGGCGAGACGCGCCACCTGTGGCAGCGTGACGAGGACTTCGTCTATTACATGTACCTGCTGATGAACGCTTACCCCACCTTGCGCCTGCACTGCGGCGAGGTCTATGCCTATATGCAGAAGAACCTGGAGCCCTTGCGCCAGAACCGTCCCGACCTGTATCGCCGCATCTCGACCGTCATCCCCAACCTGGATGCACTCGACGAGGGCCGCGCCAGCACCGTTCTGGAACAGTTGGAACACACTTACGACCCCTTTGGCGGCGGTATCGACGTGAGCGTGCTGGGTGCACGATTCTATCACAAGCGCTCGGTTGACATCCGCTCAGCAGCAAGCGAGAGCGACTTTGTCATCAGTCCCTCCTTGCCCCAAAGTAAGCCCGAGATGCCTCTGGTGCTGGTCAATGGTTTCAACGGCAGTGTGGAGCATTTCCGTTACATCGACAAGGAATGGGACAGCTCCACCCAGGTACTGACTGGTGGAGTGCCCTTGAATGACCGCAAACTGCCTGACACCTCGATACAATATCCGTTTGTCACCACCGACGATTTCCTGACCGACACCATCGTGCGGCTGGACAGCGGCTGCGTGATTGACACCGACCACTTCTTTGACGGCAACATCAAGCCACGCACGCCGCAGCCCACCTGTGGCTACCTGCTGCCCTTAAAACCGTTGTTGTTTACCTACTTTGACACCGACTACATCAAGGGAACCGTTGCCGGACGTCACGTGTTGGACATCGAGGAGTATGCCGACGGCAGTGTAATGGTCACCCTGCGCATCCGCGTGAAGAAAGGCGAGAACCGATATATCGAGCTGTCGCGCAAGTACTTCCCCATCAGCGACCACACCTGGACATTTGACGAGCGCCGCAACACGGGCCGTGTTGTCGGCACAACGATGTCCACATCCATATTCCCCTTTGTCAAGACCGACGTCAACGACGACTACACCGTCGAACTGTTCACCATGATTGAGAACGGCGGTGCCACACTGCGTTTCTACAAGAACGGCATCAAGACCGACGGTTTGACCGTGAGGGACGCCATCCGTTCCCACTCGGGCTACAGTACTTGCTACTATGATGTCAATGGCTCGTTTGACTACATCGAGGCGAGCGTGCAGAACCACCTGGGCCGTTTCGGCGGTGTGATTATCCCGCAGTGGAAACCTTACAACCCCAGCGCCAAGGAACTCATTTTTGCTGTGGACTTCGGTACCACCAACACCCATGTCGAGTGGGCCGAGCGTGGCCAGCCCTCACAGCCGTTCACCTTTGAATACGGTTCCCAACAGGTACTCGTGGCATCGTTGCACAAGCCTAAGTCTCTGGAATATGCCGAGCAAGTGCAGCGTGTCGAGTTTGTGCCCCGCGAGATTGATAACGTCTATGGTTTCCCGCTGCGTTCCACCCTGGCGCGCAACGAGAACAGCGGCATCGGGTGTAACCTGTTCAGCGATGTGAACATCCCCTTCCTGTATGAACGACGCTACTTCCACGGCTATGAAGTGATGACCAACCTCAAGTGGAAAGGAGACACCGAGCTGGCCAAAGCCTTCCTGCGTGAGCTCACGCTGCTCATCAAGGCCAAAGCACTGCTCGAGAATGCCGACCTGCGCCGCACCGAGGTGGTTTACTTCTACCCTGTGAGCATGGGCGGTGCCGACCGCGACACGCTGGAGAACACCTGGAAAGAGCTGTTCAGCACATACATCGGCGCCGACAGCGACCACCTGCGCTCCTATCCTGAGAGCCTCGCACCTGCCTACTACTACAGCGGTGCCGAGGTCACCGGCAGCAGCTATGTGTCCATCGACATCGGCGGCGGCACGTGTGACACGGTCATTTACCAGCCAAGCGAGGACCGCATGAAGAGCGAGCCCGTGGCCATCTCGTCGTTCAGATTTGCCGGCAATGCCATCTTCGGTGACGGTTTCACCGACAAGGATGCCGACAACAACCCGCTGTTGCAGCACTACACCCGCTATTTCATGCGGCTCATTGAGAACGACAAGGGCAACAACATCGCCTATCTGAGCAGCATCCTGGCCGACATCATGGCCCAGAAACGCAGCGAGGACATCAACGCCTTCCTGTTCTCGATTGAGAATGTCGAGGAACTGCGGTCGCTGCGTGAGATTGACCGCAACCTGTACAGCTACAACGCCCTGTTGCGCAACGACGGCCAGCGCCGCCTGATTTTCATGTACTTCTACTCGGCCATCATCTACTATATCGCCCAGGCGATGAAGCAACGTGGTTACGAGATGCCCAAGCAAATCTATTTCTCGGGCACCGGCAGCAAGATATTGAGCATCCTGGGGTCGCTCACCCGCACCACCATGCTCACCCAACTCATCATCGAGCGTGTGTTCGGCAAACAGTACAGCGAACTGTTCGAAATAAAGATTGAGGACAAATGTCCCAAGCAGATTACCTGCCGTGGCGGTATCAAACTCGAGAACCGCCGCCTGGAAGGTCAGCCCGAACTCGCACGCTACAATGCCACCAGCGTGAAGCGGATGCGCTACTGCTACTCCATGCTTGGCGAGAACGACCTGACCATGTCACAAGTCGAATCCATCGAGATTCGTGACCGGCTCGTGGAGAAGGTCAAGGAGTTCAACCAATTCTTTGTCGAGTTGTGCGATTCAACCATCAAGGATGAGTTTGGCATTGAGAACAACGTGCTGCGTCTGTTCGAGAGCGTATTGAGCGACAACCTGGCCAATTATCTGACGGCCGGCATCAACACCTTCCTGAAAGGCCGCTACAACGCCAACGATGTCGTGGAAGACGTCCCGTTCTTCTATCCCGTCATCGGTGTCATCCGTCACAACCTGCTCAAGAATATGCGCAACGATGTCATCAGCAAGTTTAACCAATAATCATATATCTCATAAAATTATGAAACGTATCACTTTACTCATGGCAGCCATCATCTGCCTCGCCACCACAGCAGTGGCACAAATCTCAGAGAACCAGACGCTGTCCACCACATTGTGGAAGCAGGGTATCGCCACTTGTGCCCACTACACTGCCCATGCCCGCGGTTTTGCCAAGAAAATCGAAGAAATCAAGGGCAAATACCCCCAGGGTTACACGTTGGACGACCTCAATGAGGTTTACAGCAACCAGGGCCGCAAGTGGGAGAAAATCTACAACGAGTTCAAGAAAGAAGAGGACAAGAGCGGAACCATCAACGATCTGAAGGAGCTGGTAACGCCGCAGATCTGGAAACTAGTTGAGCCTGAGTTCCAAGCCTTTATCACCGAACATCCCGAAGCTATGCAGGATGTACCCGCACAACCCGCCGACAAACAGGCCGAGGGCGAACAAGCCAATGGCGATGAGCAGAATGCCGACACCGAGAATGCTACGGCCCAAACCGGCAATGCCAGCAGCTCCAATTCGATTTCCTGCTCTGCCAACCTGCCCCTGTGGTTGGGCATCATCGGCACTCTGCTGGGTCTCTGCGCCTTGCTGACGGCACTGAGCAACCGTGGCAAAATCAAGGAATTGCGCCGCAGTTTTGCCCGTGAGATTGACCGCACCAACGCCAATCTGCAAGAGTTCTCGACCGATGCTGCCGACCAGATGAAGGCGCTCTCCATCCGCTTGACTGGCAAGGCGATACGCAACAACGAGGCTGAGCCTTTCATGGCAGAACAAACAGAAGAGGAAGAGACTATCACCGAGGGCCTTGCTGATGACGAGCAACCCGAAGAGAATCCCGTCCTGGAGGAAGCCCCCGTCGCTGAAGATGACGAGAACAACGTGCCTCTCAATCTGTTCATGAGCAGACCTGACGAGAATGACGTCTTTACTCGCGTGAGCGACACCCTGGAGCCCGGCAACTCCATCTACGTGCTCACCACCTTTGATGGCACTCACGGCACCTTTGAGGTCATTGACAAACCCGAAGTTCACCGCTTTGCACTGATGATGCCCGCCGAGAACCTGATTCGTGCCTGCTCGGGCAACGCCATCCAGATTCCCAGTGGCAACCGCATCGTTACCGACCGCGCCGGTGAAGCCGAATTTATTGACGGCCACTGGCATGTGGTAGTCAAGGCTATCATCCACTACGAGGGATAAATCAACTAGTGAACAGTTAATAGAGAATAGTTAATAGTTTCTGGCTACAATGAAAATTCGTGGCAAGGATACCTACTATTCTCTATTAACTGTTAACTATTAACTGTTAACTAAAAAATGCGCTGGACCTGTCCAAAATGCGGTAAAAAGCTGGACATCAGCAACGAGCGGCTAATCGCCAATGATGGCGTGATTGTCTGCCCGCAGTGCTTGCTGCAGGCCCGCCAGCCGATTCCCAAGGCCCGTGTCGTTTCACGCGCCGACAAGCCTGCTGCACAACGCAAACCTGCCGAAAGCATCAATTTTGACACTCCGCCCGAGTACAAGCCCAGCACACCGCCACCCCACAAACCACGCATGAAACAAGCATCCACCTCCTATCGCTACACGGGGCTGAGCGGTAACCAGTCAGCACCCAAGAAGAAACAACCATCAGGGAAAAAGAAATCCAACAAGAAAAAACTGAGTGAGGGCATGAGCGCCTGGGGTTGTCTGGGCCGCACCATTGTCTTCACACTGGTGCTGTTTGCAGCCTACGTTTTCTTCGGCTTGTTGCTTGAAGCTCTGCAATAACTCCCGCAAAAAGCATCTATTCGTTCTTAAAAACAGATAACACAATTTAAGGATAATTCGTGTGGGCATGTCGTGCAAAAAGTGTAACTTTGCGCGACAATTTCGGTTGAGGCACAAGAATAGCCTCGACATGCGGCAAATACTCGTGGAAAGATGACAGATTTTCTCTCAACATATCATTTACAGGGTCTGGCGTTGGGCTTGTGCTCATTTCTGATTATTGGCATCTGCCACCCTATCGTTATCAAAGGGGAATACTACTATGGACAACGCTTCAAGTGGTTTTTCCTGATAGCGGGCATCCTGCTGTGTGTGGGGTCGCTGCTCGTCGATAGCGTTCTGCTGTCGGCGTTAATGGGCGTGGGTGCGTTCTCGTGCTTCTGGGGCATCAAGGAGATGCGCGATCAGCAGGAACGCGTGCGCAAGGGCTGGTTCCCCCGCAACCCCAAACGCACCTATCCTTGGGACGATAAAAAAGAGGAATGAGAAGTTGGTATCCGCATCCTTGAATGTGACGACTAATGCTGGAAAACTAAGGACTGGAAATTAAAAACTTATATGAGAATAGATATATTGACAGTAATGCCCGACGCGCTCGAATCGCCGTTGCACACGTCGATTCTGCAACGCGCCCAGGACAAAGGGCTCGTCGAGATACACGTCCACAACCTGCGCGACTGGAGCCTGCGCAAGCATCGCAAGGTGGATGACTACCCCTTCGGCGGCGAGGCCGGCATGGTCATGCAGATTGAGCCCGTGTGGCGCTGCATGGAGGAGTTGAAGAGTCAGCGCGACTATGACGAGATTATCTTTACCTCGCCCGATGGCGAACAACTCGACCAGCCCATGGCCAACGCCTTGTCCCTCAAGGAGAATATCATGATTCTGTGCGGGCACTACAAGGGTGTGGATTATCGCATCCGAGAGCACCTGATTACTAAGGAAATCACCATCGGTGACTATGTGCTCACCGGGGGTGAACTCCCTGCTGCCGTCATCGCCGACGCCGTGGTGCGTCTGTTACCCGGTGCCATCGGCGACGAGCAGAGCGCCCTGAGCGACTCTTTCCAGGACGGTCTCATCGAAGCGCCGGTCTATACCCGCCCCGAGGTGTTCAATGGCTGGCATGTACCTGAAATCCTGCTGAGCGGCCATGCGGCCAAAATCGCCGAATGGAAGATGCAACAATCGCTGGAACGCACCCGCCGCCTGCGCCCCAACCTGTTAAAGGATTAAGCATTCAATCAATTATAACTCTACAACACAAACCACAATAAATATGGCAATTTTTGATTTTCAGCGTCCCAAATGGATACCCCGGTGGCTCAACATCCCTCTGGTGATTTTCATCATCTTTGTTACAGCGTTGTTGTTCTATGGCGACAACAATTTCATCCGTAGCACCAAGAACCGTTCCCAGATCAATGAGCTCAAGAGCCAAATCAAGAACTATGAAGATTCGGCAGCTATGTATGATGCCAAAATCAATGAACTCAACACCGACAACGAATCCCTCGAAAAACTCGTGCGCGAGAAATACGGCATGAAGCGCATTAACGAGGAAGTATTCATCACCGATATCCCTTAACGACGATATGAAACAAGAGAAGCGAACCACCCTATCCAATATCATGGTCATGCTGGGACTCCTCATCATGGCCGTGATGGCAATTACACCGCTACTGGTCAACCACGATTTCAACATGGAGCTGATGAGATGGATTTACACTGCCGGAGCCCTCATCGTTCTGGTAGGACGTCTCATTGACATCTACCGTGGACCATCATTGCGCATCAGGCATCTGCACGTCATTCTCATCTTCAGTGCCCTCTTGTTCTGTGCCAGCGCTTCAATGATGTTCATTTTCCAGGGCACCAACAACTGGATTGCCTTCCTGCTGGCGGGTCTTGTGGTACAGATTTATGCATCGTGGATGATTGAGCGTGAAGAGAAGAAAGGAACAAATTAATCCTATCTTCACAAAAAATATTTTGTAATCGGCCAAGTTTATACTAATTTTGCGGTTTAATGAAAGGCAATCTTACTATAGATAACGGAAACACCTCGATTAAGGTGGCTTTTTTCATCGGCACCCAAATCGTGGCGAGTAACCGTTTTTTGCGTCGCAATGTGCGACTGCTGGACCGCTTTATCAGCACTTATAAACCCGAAACGGCCATCGTGTGCAGCACAGCAGCGAGTGCAGCCAGCCAGCGCGTGGAGCAACTCGTCGGCCAACGATGCCGCAGCGTCATTCAGCTCACTCATGAAACCCCCATGCCCATCCGTTTGGGCTACCGCACGCCCCAGACCTTAGGTCGTGACCGTATCGCCACTGCTGTCGGCGCATGGAGCATCGCCCAGCGTCTAGACAACACCAGCGACGTGCTGATTATCGACGCCGGCACAGCCATCACCTATGACCTGGTGACGATTGACGGTTGCTTTGTGGGTGGCAACATTGCACCGGGACTGGGATTGCGCTTCAAGTCACTGCATGAGCACACCGGGTTACTGCCCCTGGTGGATGCCGACGGCGACACCCCTGTCGTGGGTTACGACACGACGACCGCCATCAGGAGCGGCGTGTTACTGGGGCTGCTGGGAGAAATCAAGAGCTATATCAACGACCTCAAGCTCTCCCACCCCAATTTGATGGTATTCATCACCGGTGGAGACGGCAAAGTGCTGCATTCCTATCTGGGCGATGACAACATCATCTATTATGAGCATCTGGCGGCTGAAGGACTCAACCGCATCCATTTATACAATCAAGCTAATGAAAATCGTAAATAAGATAACTCTATTATTGCTCACCGTGGCCATGGGCTGCAGTGTTGCAATGGCCCAACCCGCAATCACCCCCTACTCCAAGATGGGCTACGGAATGCTTAACGACAACGTGTCGAGCATCCAGCGTTCGATGGGTGGTGTGGGATATGCCATGAGAGGTGGACGCATCATCAACGTCATGAATCCCGCTTCCTATGCCAACGTGGACTCCCTCACCTTCCTGTGGGATGTGGGTGTTGACTTGACCAACCTGTGGAGCAAGGAAAACGGCAAGAAGGGCTATAGTTTTTCCGGTGGATTGGACTACCTCACCGGTAATTTCAGGATTACCAAGGGGTTGGGAGCATCCTTCGGTCTCTTGCCCTACTCGTCGGTAGGCTATTCCTACGGCGGCGAAATCACTGGCGGCAGCGAGTCGCGCTCCGGTAGCGGAGGACTCAACCAGTTATTCTTCGGAATGGGTTATGAGCCGGTTAAGAACCTGAGTGTGGGTTTCAACTTCGACTACCTGTTCGGTACGACATCCAACACAGCTACAGTGTTTGCTGAATCGTCAAGCTACTTCACACGCAACATGAGAATACGTGACTGGAACTCTCAAGTGGGTCTCCAGTACAGCTTGCCCATCGCCAAGGGTCGTGACCTGATTACCCTGGGTGCCACATTCCAGCCCAAGAAGTCCTTCCACGGCGAGTCATGGGCAACAGTCTACGACAGCCAGGACAGCAAGGTGGACACCGTGGGTTATGCTAAGATGAAAGGCAACTATGAGCAGCCTGTCACCATCGGCGTGGGCTTGAGCTACGTCTGGAATCACCGGCTCACTATTGAGGCCGACTACACCTATCAGCCCTGGAGCAAGGCCAAATACCTGCCCATCGGCGGTTTTGAGGCCGAGACGATGACGTTTGATAACCGCTGGAAACTCGCTGCGGGACTACAGTACACCCCCAACAAGCGTGGCAGCTATTTGGGAGCGATGAGATTCCGTGCCGGCGCCTTCTACAACCACGATTACCTGAATTACAACGGTAATAACGTGCGCGACTACGGTGTTAGTTTCGGTGTGGGCCTGCCCACTCTGGCGCCTAACAAGACCACAATCAACCTGGGTGTGGAATGGCGTCACCGTGAGACCAGCCCGGTACAACTCATCACCGAGAATTATCTGAATATCACGCTGGGCGTGACTTTCAACGAACTGTGGTTCTGGAAGAGCCGCATCCGTTAACATAGATGAGACGGCTGTTGCACATAGCGCTCACCGTCATCGCCATCCTCGCCTGCCAGGGATGCAAAGATGACTCCACCAGCGTGGTGAAGCATCCGACCAATCCTGAAGAGGTCCCCACGATGACGACAACCGATGTGCAGACCGTCATCAGCGACTCGGGCCACACCCGTTACCGCATCAATGCCAAGGTGTGGAACATGTATGAAGAGGCTCAGCATCCGCACTGGACTTTTCCACAGGGGGTCACTTGCGAGGAATTGGACAACAATTACCAGACGACATCCACACTCAAGTGCGACTCGGCCTACTTTGACAAGGAGTATAACCTGTGGACGCTCACCGGCAATGTGCGCATCACCAATCCCAGTGGTGATGTTGTGCTCACCGATGAACTGATGTGGGACCAGCATCAGCATAAACTTTATAGCGAAGCTTTTATCCACATCGAGAAACAAGGGCGCATCATCGAGGGCTACGGTTACGAGTCCAACGAGAAACTCACCACCTATACACTGCGCCAGGTGGAAGCCATCTTCCCCATCGACGAGCGACGTATGCCCCATCCCGGCAGCGGCAATGCCGCACCCAGCCCGCCACCGGCAGCGCCACCCAAACCCGTCCAACCTGGTCAACCTGGTCGACCTGGTCAACCCACCCAAGAAAACAGATAACAACATTATAGTCACAGAGTAAGATATTTTGGATTCCAGTTACACATCACCGCTGATTGTTGCGCTCATCGCGCTACTGTGCTCGGCTTTCTTCTCGGGCATGGAAATCGCCTTTGTCAGTTCCAACAAAGTGCGTGCCGAAATCGAGATGGCACGCGGCGGCATCATTAATCGCATCCTCAACATCTACTACCGCAACCGTGAGATGTTCATCTCGACGCTGCTCATCGGCAACAACATCGCCAATATCGTCTATTCGATGGCTATGGCCAAATTGCTCACGATCCCCTTGCAAGGACACATCACCAACGAGGCCCTGTTGCTGCTGACCCAAACACTGATTGCCACATTAATTATCCTCATCTTCGGCGAGTTTGTCCCCAAGACCATCTTCCGCATCAATCCCAATGCCTCGCTTCGCACGGCATCAATCCCGCTATACATGATTTATCTCGTGCTGTACCCCATCTCGCGTTTCACCGAGTGGCTGTCGGCAGTGCTGATGAAGTTGTTCGGCATCAAGATTGACCACACCCGTGTCAGGCTCATCACCGTCGATGAACTGGATGCCTATCTCCAGGAGAACATCGACAAGCGAGAGGACGAAAACAAGACCGTGGAGCGAGAGGTGAAAATCTTTGAGAACGCACTTGACTTCAGCGACACACGATTGCGCGACTGCATGGTGCCCCGCAACGAGATTGTAGCCGTCGATGTCGAGGACACCACCCGCGACGACCTGGTCAAGCTGTTCACACGCTCAGGATTGTCCAAGATTGTAGTCTATCGCGAGAATATCGACGACGTCATCGGCTTTATCCAGGTGAGTGAGCTTTTTGTCACCGACATCGACTGGAAAACCCGCATCAAACCCGTACTGTTTGCCCCCGAGACGCTGCTGGCACGCAAGATGATGCAGCAGCTGATGGGCGAGAAACGGTCAATGGCCATCGTGCTTGACGAGTTCGGCGGCACCAGCGGCATGGTCACCCTCGAGGACCTGGTAGAGGAAATCTTCGGTGAAATCGAGGACGAGCATGACCGCAACCGCCTCACGGCAAGACAAATCGGCGACAACAGCTACGAGTTCTCGGGACGCATGGAGATTGAGGAAATCAACGAGCGCTTCCACCTCGACATCCCCGAGAGCGATGATTACCAGACCATTGCCGGCTATCTGCTCGACGAGAACGAAGCCATCCCCAATGTGGGTGAGGTCTTTGACCTGCCTCCTTACCGTTTCACCATCGAGCACAAGACGGCCGCGCGCATCGAGCTGATACGTGTCGATGTCATCGATCCTGACGAGAAAAAATAAGGCGACAATATGGCATTTTGAGAAAAAATGACCTTTTTTTGTTAAAAAATCGCCCAATTATTTGCAAGATTGAAAACATTTGTAGTAACTTTGCACCGCATTTCTCGCGAGATGCAACATGGTGTGTTAGTTCAGTTGGTTAGAATACCTGCCTGTCACGCAGGGGGTCGCGTGTTCGAGTCACGTACACACCGCCACGGGAGACGTTCATCAGGACGCCTCCCGTTGTTTTTTACACTCCAGCCCACTACTGTAATCGTGTAATTTTTTTAAAAGAATCACGCACGGTTTATCTCAAGTCCACCTAATTATATTATCTTTGCGACCAACAGCATAACCAACAGCATAACCAAACAATCGCTTTTTAATAACCAATTTTCATTTATTTAAATCATTTTTATTATGAGAAAAACCTTGTTACTATTAGTTGCTGCCATGCTATTACCAGTGGCAGTGTCTGCCCAGTTGCTGGGCAATGGCAACTTTAAGATGCAACATGACCCGTTTGCCCTCTTGACCCCCAACAGCCGATTGATTTCATCAACAAGGGCTAGTCTGGAAGAAAACCAGATGATTATGGGCCACTACGACACCGATGATTACACCACCAACGGTCTCGGCGTCACAGGTCTTCCGGGAACAGTTTCCATCTCTACTATCCTCACCCCCTCGGAACTCGCATTGTTCCAGGGCGGACAGATTGTGAAATTCCGCGTGGCGCTTGCAGCATCTACAACGGTATCGCGAGTGTTTGTCGCCCCTGTCAGCTCATCGGGCAATATCGGACTCTCCACCTCATGGACTTGCAGCGTCAATAAAGTTGGATGGAACGAGATTGAGTTAGAAACGCCATTCGACATCAATCTGGCTGACGACGAGAGCCTGATGATTGGCTTTGATTACAGGCAGACCAGCAGCAATTATCCCATCTCGGCTGTAACAGTCGGTGATATCTATCCTTCCTATATCCTTTATCAGGGCTCATGGCAGGACGTAGGTCTGAGCGATTACGGTAACTTGAGCCTTCAGTGTGTTGTCGAGAGCGATAACTTTGCTGATTACATGATTGGCGTGAGCCAGCTTTACACGCCCAGATATACCAAGTTGGGCGAAGACATTTTCTTCATCTTCGCAAGCCGCAATCTGGGTATTGCCAGCAGTGTTCCTGCAGGAGCTTGCGCCTATGACGTACTCATTGATGACGAGGTAGTAGCTACTGTCACCAACCCGACTGATCTCTCCAGAAGCGATACTGACATCGAAGGCACCATCCCGTCTGAGGGGTTGACTCCTGGCATGCACACGCTGACAATCACCGTTAAGTCATTAAATGGTGAGCCTGTTGAGACTCCCATCTCGACCAGCAGAACATTCACGCTCTATGAAAACGGCTTTGCACACCAGATGTTCTTGCTCGAGCAGTTCACTTCAACCTACTGCACCTACTGTCCCTTGGGCATCAACATGCTGCAGACTCTGATGGACATGCGCAGCGATATCGCTTGGGTGGCTATTCACGGCAACATGAACGGCACCGACCCCATGCGCACGCTTCAATGCGACTCTATTATGCTTTACGAGGGCAGCGATTCCTATCCCTCGGGATCGTTCAACCGTGCCACTGGTTGGGAGTCAGATAATGCCATCATTACCGGCCTCGGATACTATGAGGAGTACCATCAGGAGATTGCCGCTGATATTAGCGCCTTCTATGATATGCTGGCCGAAGCTCCCTCATTCTCCACGGTCAACATCAACAGCACCTATGACGCTGAGACCCGCGAAGTTGTCATCACCATCGACGGTGAACTCACACCCGACTTTGACCAGATGATGGGTGCCGACAGTAAACTCACCGTTTACATCACCGAAGATGGCGTTGTTGCCCGTCAGCTCAATTTGGGCACCTGGGTCAGCAACTTTGTACACAACGGTGTAATGCGCCGTGCCGTCAACTCGATAAAGGGTAGCGACCTGAATCGCGATGGCGACACCTACAAGAACGTGTTCAATTACACTATTCCGAGCGGATGGAACGCCGACAACCTCAACATCGTGGCATTCATCAGCCGTCCGCTCATGAATGGCGCTTCAGGTGTTTACACCGACTTGTTTGTTGACCAGGTCAACAAGCGCAAACTGGGTGAGTTCGACGAGCCCGAGACACTGCCCGGTGACGTCAATGGCGACGGCTTGGTAGGCATCGACGATGCAACCGCCCTCATCGACATGCTCCTGAGCGGCACCACCACTCCCAGCGCTGACGTCAATGGCGACGGCATCGTCAGCATCGATGATGAAACCGCCCTCATCGACTATCTGATCAAGGGCGAATGAACTGATTAAACTCTATTCTTCATATAAAATGGGCCAGGCCAAATCATGACCTGGCCCGTTTTATATTTAAGAGGGGGCTTTTCAACTTATTATTTTTCAAAAAAAGTGCCAAAGTCTTACAATAGTTACAAATTATTGCGTAATTTTGTGCATTCTTTAAACCGAGACTTGCGTCATCAAAAACGATTGTTTTAACCTCAAGTATAACAGTTATTATTCACATTTAATTATCCAGATGTTTATGAAAAAATTATTCTTACTTTTATTGGCAGCCATACTGCTGCCGTTGACAGTGAGTGCCCAACCGCACCAATTGGATTTACAGCCCAACCAATTGCTTATGGGCCATTACACAACCGATGACCTCACCTTGGGCGGATGCTGGGGCAAGAGCTTCCTGAGAGGCACCAGGCCTATTGCTACCGACTTAACACCCGATGAACTCGCCCTGTTCCAGGGCAGCAAGATTGTCGCCTTCCGTGTGGGTCTGTCACTTTCAACAGATGTCACCCGCGTGTTTGTCATTCCTGTTGCTCCCAACGGAGACCTCGGCGAAGAGGTCGAGTGGCCCTGCCAAGTATCCGATGAGGGATGGAACCTTGTCGAGCTTGATACGCCCTACGAAATTAATCTTCCGGACAATTACAGCTTGAGAATCGGTTTTGACTATGAGCAGGTAGGGTCCAGCAAACCCATCTCGGCCGTGAAAGTCGGTACTGTCTATAGCACCTTATGCTATTTCAGCAACAAGTGGAGTGACTATGGCGTGAATGTTTACGGTAATCTGAGCCTCCAGTGCATCTGCGAGAATGACAATTTCCCCGAGTATATCATCAGAATGAAAGACTTGACCAATAGGCTCAGAGCTAAAATTGGCGATGACATCAATTTCTCATTTAAGATTAGCTCGTTGGGAACTGGCCATATCAATCCTGGCGACATGACCTTTAACATCAGTGTTGATGGCCAAGTTGTCAAGACAATGAGCAATCCCATCGCTTTAGGAAGTGAATATACCACCATTTCCGGTGCTATCAGTACCGATGGCCTCACTTCTGGCGCACACACGTTGACCGTGTCAACTGCCACGCTCAATGGAGAGCCACTGGAGGAACCCCAAGAGCTGTCTTCACAGTTCCAACTCTTTGAATTTGGATTCTCGCGCCAGATGCATCTGGTAGAGCAGTTTACCTCGACAGGCTGCACCTGGTGTCCTACCGGCTCGGCCAATCTACAGAACCTGTGTCAGATGCGTAACGACGTTGCATGGGTGGGTGTGCATGTGTTGTTTGGCAGCCCCGTAGACCCATTCGCCATTGCACAGAGCGACACGCTTCAAGCTTATCAGGGGGTTGACGGTTATCCCGAAGGCACCTTCGACAGGAGCATGGGTATCGGCGCTCCCAGCGAGCTGTTCGCTGTCCTGTCAGGGACGACGGCGACAACGATGAGCAACTTCTTTGACCTCCTTGATGAGGAACCCTCTTGGGCCACCGTGAATGTGAACAGCCAATTTGATGCTAAGACGCGTAAAGCTGTCATCACCATTGATGGTGAGTTGGTACCCAACTATGAGGATTTCATGGGCAGTGACAGCAGGCTCACCGTATATATTACAGAGGACAACTTGGTGGCAGCTCAGGTTGACCAGGGTGTTATCAAGAACGACTATGTCCACAACGGCGTCCTGCGCAAGGCGCTCGTTTCGGTCAAGGGCGTCGCCCTCAACAAGGATGGAGATACTTATAAGAACGAGTTCACCTATACCATCCCCAACAACTGGAATGCTGATAACCTGAACATCGTTGCCTTCATCAGCCGTCCCTTGGGCAATGCAATTACCGACCTCTATGTTACCAACTGCAACAAGCGCAAACTCGGTGAGTTTGACGATACCATCATTCCCGGTGACGTGAATGGCGACGAAATCGTCGGCATCGATGATGTGACCGCAATCGTTGACCTTCTGTTTAATGATGGTTCTGGGACGAATATCATCCCAGGTGCCGATGTAGACTGCGATGGCTTCATCACCATTGATGACGTGACTGCATTGGTTGACTTGCTCCTGAGTGGCAACAAATAATCCAACCAATCATCACAATAAAAAATGGCAGGGCCAAATGGTCCTGCCGTTTTTGTCTTTCTGTATTCTGTCGGGGTACCTGGATTCGAACCAGGGACCTCCTGCTCCCAAAGCAGGCGCGCTAACCGGACTGCGCTACACCCCGAACTCTCGTTAAAAGCGGTGCAAAGGTAGTGCAAGTTGAGCGGAGTGCCAAAAAAAAAGACACTTTTTTAATTAGCCTCAGATAAAAACATCGAAGATGTTAGCGGTTCGAAGAACCGATTTCAATCTTAAAGACCATGCAAGAACCTCAAAGAGGTTCGCAGCTTGGTCATGGAACTAAGCAAAGCAAGTGCCTCGAAGAGGAACTTCATGACGCATCTTGATTTGTTTCCCAAAAAGACATTTTTTATTGGCAATCCCGAAACGCAGCCTACCTTCGACACACAGTCAACGGTCCATCATCTTTTAACGCAGTATGTCAAATCCGTGGTTTTTCGATTTTTTTGGCTCAATTCGATACATTTGTGGCAATAATGTAGTAATTTTGTATGTTTAAAGAGTAGACAATAACTTAACAACCATATCAATACAAATTTCAACAATGTATAGAACCAAGACTAATGGCGAACTTCGTCTTGCCAATGTGGGCGAAGTCGTGACTCTGGCAGGTTGGGTACAGCGCACCCGCAAGATGGGCGGCATGACCTTTGTGGACCTGCGTGACCGCTATGGCATCACTCAAATCGTGTTTAACAACGAGGTGGACGCTGACCTGTGTGAGCGTGCCAACCACCTGGGACGTGAATATGTCATCCAGGTCGAGGGCACCGTTGCCGAGCGCTCCAGCAAGAACGCTAACATCCCCACTGGCGACATCGAGATTATTGCCAGCAAACTTAATATCCTGAGCGAGAGCATCACCCCGCCGTTCACCATCGAGGACAACACCGACGGTGGCGACGACCTGAGAATGAAATACCGCTATCTGGACTTGCGCCGCAACGCCGTTCGCAAGAATTTGGAACTGCGCCACGATATGGCCATCCTTATCCGCAACTACTTGGATGACAAGGGTTTCCTTGAGGTAGAGACACCTATCCTTATCGGTTCCACGCCCGAGGGCGCACGCGACTTCATCGTTCCCTCGCGCATGAATCCCGGTCAGTTCTACGCACTGCCCCAGAGCCCCCAAACGCTCAAGCAGCTGCTGATGGTAGCTGGCTTTGACCGCTACTTCCAGATTGCCAAGTGCTTCCGCGACGAGGACCTGCGTGCCGACCGTCAGCCCGAGTTCACCCAGATTGACTGCGAGATGAGCTTCGTGGACCAGGAGGACGTCATCGAGGTATTTGAGGGCTTGGCACGTCACCTGTTCAAGAAAGTGCGCGGTGTGGACTTGCCCGAGAAACTCGACCAGATGACCTGGCACGACGCGATGCGCCTGTACGGCAGCGACAAGCCCGACCGCCGCTTCGGCATGACCTTTGTCGAGGTGGATGATGTGCTCAAGGGCACCGGCACCTTCCCCGTATTCAACGAGGCCAACTACATCGGCGCCATCTGCGCTCCCGGCTGCGCCGACTACACCCGCAAGCAGCTTGACGGCCTGGTAGACTTCGTGAAACGTCCCCAGGTGGGCGCCAAGGGCTTGGTATATGTCAAGTTCAACAGCGACGGCACCGTCAAGAGCAGCATCGACAAGTTCTATGAGCCCGCCGTATGGCAGCAGCTCAAGGAGAAGATGGGTGCCAAGGACGGCGACCTCGTCCTCATCATGAGCGGCGACAACGCCAACAAGACCCGCGTGCAACTGTGTACCCTGCGCCTGGAGATGGGCGAGCGTCTTGGTCTGAGGGACAAGAACAAATTCGAGTGCCTGTGGATTATCGACTTCCCGCTGTTTGAGTGGAGCGACGAGGAGCAGCGCCTGATGGCGACGCACCACCCGTTCACCATGCCCAACCCCGACGACATCCCCCTGCTCGACGAGCATCCCGAGAGGGTACGCGCCAAGGCCTACGACTTTGTGTGCAACGGCATCGAGGTGGGCGGCGGCAGCCTGCGTATCCACGACGGCAAGCTGCAGGCCAAGATGTTTGACATCCTGGGCTTCACCCCCGAGCGCGCCATGGCACAGTTCGGCTTCCTA
>JAEEGF010771359.1_pt1 | contig 26033 bp, 20 predicted proteins | sample 9134171 | NCBI WGS metagenome assembly JAEEGF01 (sample SAMN16246542, study PRJNA631951) | gut metagenome | biome: gut microbiome; feature: rumen; material: AP-attached | host: Bos | place: Iran: Karaj | collected 2018-10 | reverse complement strand
AGCGCGAGTTTAATCAGGTTCATTTCATTTATTCCGAGAGATTTAATCAGTCAGTAACCTTTGACTACGAATCAAAACTCATACAGTTTGTTTCTGCAGATGGTAAGTTCATAATCACCAACAAAAACGACGGTATTGCTAACAAGAATTATTTCAGGAAAACGGACTATGACGATACCTTTGAAGAACTGTGGAATGAACTGAGATCCTACAACCTCGCTGATCACACCTTGGATCAGATCAAGAATAGCGAGTTCTACAAGTATTCTCCATTCAAAGAACTGAATAAAGACCAGAAGCAACTGGCTGATGAAATCATATACGAGATAAGATCCGGCAAGAACCTTCCTATAGTTGTGGAAGGCCGCCCCGGCACAGGTAAGACCATAGTCGCAGTTTACCTGATGAAATATCTGCGCGATTATGAGGATGAAAAGACCCATCAGTTCCCATTTCGTGATAAGAAGATGGGATTGATAATCCCTCAAACCTCGTTGCGTGCAACGCTCAGTAGCCTGTTCAAAAAGATAGAAGGGCTTGCAGCTAAAGACGTTATTGGAGCATCTGAGGCTGTAAAGGCTGGTGAATGGGATATCTTATTTGTAGATGAAGCGCAGAAACTCCAAGTGCGTCGTAGCCTTGTGGGTTATCAGGCATATGACAATAACAACAAAAAGCTAGGTCTTCCCAGCGACGCAACCGAGCTCGATTGGATCCTAAAGATAGCGAAGACACCTGTATTTTTCTTTGATCCTGATCAGCTCTCTGGTCCATCCGGAACCACTATTGAAACCTTTGAAAGCAAAGTGAAACGTGAGCTTGGAAGAAGGGAGCGATTAAGCGCCTATGTTGCCCATTATCTGAAAATGCAGATGCGCGTAAAGGGCGGTGAAGAGTACATTAACTATGTAAATCATATTCTTCATGACGTAGATGTTCCGAAGAAAGCATTTACAGATTATGACTTTAGAATTTTCACAGATTTCCAGCTTTTCAATAAAGAACTTTATGCCAAAGAACAGGAACTGGAGCTTTGCCGTATGCTCGCCGGATATGCCTGGGAATGGAAAACAAAAACCAACCCACAAGCATATGACATCGTGATAGACAGCGTACAAAAAAGATGGAATCACTGCCTGAACAATTGGATAAATAGCGACGGCGCAATCGATGAAGTCGGTTGTATCCACACAAGCGCAGGCTACGACTTGAACTATGCATTTGTAATACTTGGGGAAGACATTAAGTACAGTCCGATTACGAAAAAGATATATGTCGACCGATCCAATTACTTTGACAAGCGCGGTAAGCAATCGGCAACTGACGCAGAACTGGATCTGTACATAAAGAATATTTACTATGTCCTGATGACAAGAGGTATTAGAGGTACTTACATATATGTGTGCGACGATAACCTCCGTGATCATCTGATGAATTATGTAGAAAGGTACTAACAACAATGGATTTCAACGAAGTAAAAAGAGAAGTCATAAAGTTCACTGAAGACAGAGACTGGGACCAGTTTCACACCCCAGAAAACCTAGCTAAGAGCATAGCCATTGAAGCCGGAGAACTCCTCGAGTGCTTCCAATGGAGCCCAGAATACGACAAGGAAGCAGCAAAAGAGGAACTGGCAGATGTCATGAACTACTGCATCCAGCTCGCAGACAAAATGGGCATCAGCATTGAAGATGCTATCATGGAAAAGATAGAAAAGAATGCTAGGAAGTATCCTATTGAAAAGAGCTATGGGAACAGTAAAAAGTATACGGAGTTATAAAGAATGAATGATGATCTTTTTTTAACCAACTATACTGAACAGACTTTTTTGGAAAGATTAAAGGATAACCTTAGAAGTTGTAATGCATTTTTCTTTTCGGTCAGCTTTATAAAGAAAGCTGGCCTTGTTTACATTATTAAGGATATTGAAGCTGCATTACAGAGAGGATGTACAGGAAGGATAATAACGTCAACATACCAAAATTTTACTGATGTTGAATCACTAAAAAAGTTTTTGCAGTTACAGGACGTTTATGATGGTTTTGAGTGCCATCTGGATTTTGAAAGCTTTCACGACAATAGCTATTCGGTGATTGGATATCATTCAAAGGGATATTACTTTGAGTTTGATGACAGAGCTGAACTTATAATTGGTTCGTCTAATATAACTAAATATGCTTTGAAGAAAAATGTTGAATGGGATTTGGCGGTAATACGGAATCAAAAATCAAATGTCTTTTTAGAAATGAAAAAGGAATTTGATGATAAATGGAAGCAGACATTTTTACTTGATAGAGATCTTATTAGTAAATATCAAAAGCGGATTGACTTTGCAATAGAATGCTGGGATATGGATTATGGTCAGAAAATAGAGAATGTTCGTCCAAATTACATGCAGCATAAGGCATTAAAAGAATTAAACAGATATAGAACAATGGGAAAAAAGCGAGCTTTGGTAGTGGCAGCAGCTGGTTCCGGAAAGACCTTTTTAGCGGCTTTTGATGCAAGAAATTTTGATCCGAAGAGACTACTTTATGTTGTTCATGAAGGCTCCATCATGCAGAAATCTCTAGAGACTTTCCAAGAGGTTTTTGGCAATGAGAAGAGTTATGGGGTATATAATCAAGCATCGCATGAATTGGATGCAGATTTCTTATTTGCTGGAAATATTATTCTTAGTAAATCCTTGGAACTGTTTGGAAAAGATGATTTTGATTATATTATTTTGGATGAATGTCATCACGCTACAGCGGAGTCTTATAGGAAGATTATTAATTACTTCGAACCAGAATTTCTTGTGGGACTGACGGCGACACCGGAGCGAATGGATAATGAGGATGTGTTCGAATTGTTTGATTCGAACGTGCCATATGAACTGCGGCTTCGAGATGCAATTATAAATGATTTGGTAGTTCCATTCAGATATTATGGTATCAGAGATAGTTTGGTAGATTATGGCCTGTCTAAGGATAAAGAGAGACAACTGACATCGCAGTTGGCTTCTGTGGATCATTGTGATTTTATCAGGGATAAAATTGAGGAATATAGACCTGAGGGAAAACTAAAAATACTCGCATTCTGTAAGAATGTCAATCATGCAAGAATGATGTCAGAAGAGCTTTCAGAATATTATCACACAGCATATCTTACAGGCAAAAATACTGTTACTGAAAGGAAAAGTGCATATGATGATCTTCAGGATGATAATAAAGAACTTGAGATAATATGTACTGTTGACATATTAAATGAAGGAGTAGACATTCCTGGAGTTAATATGGTTCTGTTTTTGCGACCGACAGAAAGCTCTACGATATTTATACAACAACTTGGAAGAGGACTTCGAAAATATGCTGGTAAGCCTTATGTAACAGTGCTTGATTTTATAGGAAACAGCTATAAGAGGAGTGTTCAAGTTGCTTTTGCGTTGGGAAGTCTTGCAAAGAACTTTGTTTTAGAAAAAAGGCTCATGCAGAGCCTGGTTAAGGATGACTTTAAAGCAATTGGGTTATCTGATTATGGTGTTCAGATACATTTTGATGAGGAAAGCCAATCTGAAATCATCAAATATATCGATAATGAAAACTTCAATGGTATCAACTATCTTAAGCAAGATTATTATAATTTCAAAAAATACAGTAATAGTGAATTCTATCCAAAACATATGGATTACCTGAATAATGACTGTGCCCCGGATATTATGAGATTTTTCAGTGCCAAGCTTGGTGGAAGAAAGACGGGCTGTTATTACAGTTTCCTTTTAGGTATCGGAGAAGAAAATTTGCCGTTGTTTTCTGAACAGCAGATAAATTTTATCAAATATGTTTCATCAATGTTGCCCTTGGTAAGAAGACATGAATATGAAATAATAAAACTACTTTTGGATGGTAGTATAAATGAAGCCCAGATATACGATTTCTTTAAACGCGATGAGGAATATTATCACGAAGAGGAAGTTGAGCATGCAATCAGATTTATGATCAAGAATAAGGCTATAAGCAAAATTGATGGAATGCTAAGTCTTAATGTTTCAGTTGATGATCAACTGCGTGAGTATTTGGATGATCTTCTGGAGTATGGATTGGTCAGATATGATTCTGAGTATATGTATCACGAAAAGTTTGTTTTGTGGAATAATTATCGGGTGGATCAGGTACAGTTGAAGCTCTTGAAAGATCCGGAGCATAACCAGAAGGGAACATATTTTTATGGGAATGAGGTTATTATTTTTGCGTCCTTAAAAAAAGATGCCTCACTAGAAGAAAGGCTTAACTATAAAGATAAGTTTTTAGATGAAAGCCTTTTCCAGTGGGAATGCGAGAATAATATTTCATCTTCAGATCTTCAATCATTACGTCTTGCTAAGTATGCACATCTGTTTATCAGAAAAGTAGCTGAAGAACATGGCGTCAGATTACCATACACATATGTGGGTACCGGCAAATTTGACAATGAGAGAAAGCAAGAGAAGATTGATCCTACAACAGGAAAAACTAATATTACATATCTCTATGATATTGGCATGCAAAATGTACTTCCTGAATATTTACAATATGATTTTGGGCTTCAGGCAGTACAGTAATCTTTGAACATTGAAAGCTATTTTTTATTCGTAAGGGTGAAAAATGTCAGGAATGGTTTCAACGAAAAATGAATATGGCTTAAGAATTGAAGGAGACTATTACAATCATTTAGATATTGAAGGCTTCTCCCTTATGATGAAGAATCCTTCCTATTGCTATAAGTTTTATTGGTTGGAAGCTATAGTCAATCTTATTTCAGAAGATGTAACAGAAACTACATTTGATGAAGTTATAAATGAGATGATATCAAATGCTTGGTATTCAGTACTAGAATTCCATATCCATTTAAGTGGAATGATTGGCGGAGAGATAAAAGATGGGCTTGAGAGAGCTGTTATAAAGCTTAGCAGTATTAGTGGACTTCCGGCACATGCTTCAAAGGTAGAAATAAAGAATAAGATTAAGGAACATGATAATGAACTGAAGATTGAAAAAGAGCAGCTTACAAATATGGTTCCATATAGAGCACTTGCAGGTTTCTTTGACAAGTTTGATGAGACGGCTGATTGGGAAAGTTCTCGAAGAATGATTGCGTATATCGAGAGAGTCAATCGGGTAAATCTTTTACCGTATACTTTAGGAAGTGGAAGCAAGCTGAAGAAGGAAATATATTTTAATCCATCTTGGATAAAGATGATACAGGATAACACAGTGTCTATATTGGGGTGGATTCAGTTTGAAAAAGTTAAGTGGCTTCAGAACAATAATCCCGAAGTTCCAGGGCTGGTATATAAACTCGCACCAATGGACGAGAAGATGAGAAAGCTTAGCGCTGTCAGGAAATTATGGGATACGGCACTGGATTTGAATCCACTTGAGGATGTCTTTACCGGCAAAAGAATAGATGTGCATCAATATGACGTTGACCATTTTATTCCGTGGTCATTTGTCATGAATGATGAACTGTGGAATCTGATGCCAATGGACTCTGCATTGAATTCAGTGAAGAGTAATAAACTTCCGGAGTGGGAGCCGTTTTTTATAAGATTTGCGAATAATCAGTATCAACTATATAAATTGATACATGATGCTGATTATCCCAGTATGCATAAGAAATTTGAAGCGTGCTATAAGGATAACATCCACTCTATTTGGGCGAATCAAGAATTGTATAGACCAGGAAATACGATTACTGAATTCAGAAACATATTAGAAAAGAATATGAGGCCGGTGTATGATTCTGCGCATCGTCAAGGGTATGAAATATGGAAACTATCTAAATGCTCTTTGTAGAGGTTGACAAAAAAAGTCGCCTGGATTATTATTGGTTCAAGGACATAAAAAAGGCTATTGCGTAGCCCTTTTTATTTGACATACGAGGCGACAAAAAAGGTCGCCTGAAGGGAGAAAATATGAATGGTTTAAAAAGAGTACGTAAACAATGCAATATGACAATCCAAGAGGTTGCGGACAAACTAAATGTATCAAAGCAAACCATTAGTGCATGGGAAAATGGAACTAAGATTATCCCTGATTCCAGAAAGAAACAGTTAGCGCTGCTCTTTGGTGTATCAGAAAAAGATCTGGATACCAGCCAGGAAAAAACGTCTGTGACGACTTTTATGGCTAATGATCAGCTTATAGAAGTGGAATCCTTAAGCGCTGATAAGAGTAAGAATAGATTAAAAGAGAGGACTTCGGCGTACATTTATTTTGAAAAGATTCGGAACGAAAAAGAAAAGCAAAAGAGTATTGAGAAAAGTATACATGGCCATTTTTCGTGTAATGAGGTATTGCCTATTGAAGACCAGTTTCGTTTTATAGAAAGGGCAAATGCTTTATATGGACATTTTGATAATGTAGTTAAACTTCTATATCAGGCAGAATCTGAAGAAAGACAACACTATAATGATAGAATTCAAGAGTTATTAGACACAATGGAATGTGAAATGAGTAAATGTAAGACAAAAAGAACATCGAAGAAGATGAGTAATTAAAAACCAGGGAGGATGAGAACTTATGAGAAATTATGATCCACGAAACAATTTGATCACGAAACAAATGTTTTTGGCTCTTATCGATTCTATGACTAATGATTCGGGCTTGGATTCAAGCGAAATAGCAGTAGTGAATCAATTGGCTGATATGTGGAAAGAGCACATAATGAGTGGGAAATTTTCCAATGATTTATGTTCTAAATCTTTATGGGGGCAAAGATTTCCGCTTGAAAACAATTGGCGTGATTTTCATTTTGTTATGTATTTTGATGTTGATTACTTGATCAACATAGTTCAAAAAAGAAAAATATACTATTTTGCTAAGCAACTTCAAGAAATATCGGATATCATACATCATACTGATATGCCAGATACATATTGGAACAATGAATCTCTTGCTACGCCAATAATAGCAGTGCCGATGCTTACAAACAACAATAATAGGATATGCTCCTATGAAATCATAGATGGTAATCATAGAGTCTCTCATGCGTTAAGGAATGGAATGAATGTCCCAATATGTTTTCTTGATGTTTGTTGTTTGCCACCACAAGTATTTATGGATTCGGATAGTTTTATCATATACAATCTTATATATGGATTCTATGCTTTAGGTGGACGTTGTATTTCTAATCCCAAACTATATCTGGGAATAATGAGACGTTTTCTGAATGAGTATTTGCCTATACAGAGTAAAAAAGACCACATAGTATTATGATGGAGAATAAAGGTGTGGCATTGAGAAAAAATAGGATGCGTGTAGAAAGCTTGCAGGATTAAAGCTGCAAGCTTTTTTTGTGTGGCAAATTATAAAAAGTATATATGAAGAGCTTCATATTTATTGCTGGGTATTGTGTGGCTTAACTAGAGGTTTAGAGACAGCGCTTTAATGGTGATTTAGAATCATGGGTAGAAATACGAGGGGATTCGGTATGAGAGAGAAAAATAAAAAGGTTGGCTATTCATGTTATGAGAAAAAGATGTGTGTATATGAGAATCCTAAGGAAAAGTTCAAAAGGTTGAGACGGAATATAAAGTTTGCGTATCAACGTATAAAGTATGGCTAGACTCGAGAGCAAAGCAATTTTTGATTGCGACTGATGTGAGGGGATGCTATGAGCTCTTTTAAAGAAGAAGTGACAAAGTACATAAAGAAGAAATATAAGGCTTCTCCGGAGAACCTTTGGAAGAGCTATCCTGAGTATGCGGTTTTCAGGCATGATGATAATCGGAAGTGGTTTGCCATCATTATGGACGTGGAGGCTGATAAGCTTGGGCTTCCGGGAAAAGAGCGTGTTGACATCATTGATGTGAAGATCGATGACCTGATGCTGAGAGACATTCTTTTGCAGCAGGAGGGATATCTTCCCGGTTATCACATGAATAAGCGGAACTGGATAACCATAATGCTTGATGGAAGTGTGGAGCTGGATCAGGTGTGCAGAATGATAGATGCAAGTTTCCTGGATACAGCTTCGAAGAAGAAAAAAGACAAGTTCAGGCAGCCCAAGGAATGGATAGTTCCTGCGAATCCCAAGTATTACGATATTGAAGGGGCGTTCGATGCATCTGATGAGATTGATTGGAAGCAGGGAGCAGGAATTATCAAGGGCGATACGGTCTATATGTATGTTGGTGCTCCGGTGTCTGCGATCCTTTACAAGTGCAAGGTTACTGAGGTGGACATTCCCTATGATTACGAGGACAAGAACCTTAGGATAACTGCGTTGATGAAGATCAAGCTATTGAAGCGCTATAAGCGTGATGCATTCACGTTTGAGAAACTGGGGTCCGAATATGGAATCTATGCAGTCAGAGGACCGAGAGGAATTCCCCACAGTCTCAGTGCTGCGCTTAAATGAGAAGACTTGGATATGAAGAAAATATATGCCTTTGGTGATTCAAATACATATGGCTTTGACCCGAGAATGGGTGGAATGGGAAGATACCCCAAGGATATCAGATGGACCGGTGTGATTGACCTGATGCCTGAGTATGAGGTGAACAATCAGGGATATAACGGGCTTTCGATTCCACGCGCAGATAGTACTATCGCTTCACTTGGAAGGAGTATCAAAGAGTGGAGTCCGGATCTGATCTTCATAATGCTCGGTTCAAATGACCTGCTAAATATGTCCCCGGCATCATGCGAAAAAGTTGGGGAGGGCATGCGGCAGTTTCTCTCGGCGCTATGTGGCTATATTCCTGAATATGTTCAGAACATGGTGTTAGTTGCTCCGCCAAAGATGAGTCTTGGAGATTGGACTGATCCTGAGATAGTCAGTGAGTCGCAGAAGTTTGGGACAGTGTATGAAGCTATAGCAAGTGAATTGGGGATTGGATTCCTGAACGCATGTGAGTGGGAGCTTCCACTGTGTTACGACGGGGTACATCTTACAGAGGAAGCCCATTTGTCTTTTGCCAAGAAAATCATTTGCTATACTCCCTGAGGCCATAGTAATAGAACTTCTTGATCTTCTCCTTGAGAGATGCAGGCTCGATGACTATGGCATCTCTGCCGAAACGCTTGAAGTATTCTTCCAGCTGAAGCTCAGGCCAATCAAAGTAGTACAGGTCTCCTTCGATCTTTGAAACGATGGGCCTGTTCTTGGTGATCACCTTAAACTTTTTAACTCCATATTTGTTCAGGCGAACAACTGCCTGGACTGTTAATGACACTGAATGAGGGCTCCGGATAGCTTTTTCCTGGAGCTCTTTTTGTATGTCAGGGTCCACGGGAAAGGTGTCGGGAGTTACGAAGACACTTCTAAGGCGTGATATTCTAAATGTCCTTGGCTTTCTGGTCTTTCTGTCCTTACATAGCAGATAGTTACACTGCTCTTCTTTGGAAGGGGCAATGATATATGGCTCAACTCGGAAAGCTCTTTCTTCATCGGAGGATGTGTTGGTAAAAGAGAGAATCCTGTGCTCTTTAAGTGCTCTGGAGATATCCTCATAGGTGTCTTTGAAGATGATCATTTCTCTTTCACTTCTCGGAATGGACAGATACGAATTAAACATGTCCTTAAGGTACTGGGACAGAGAAGTGTCTTTTAACATGTTGTTCTCGATGATCCTCAGGATCTCATAAGAAGATCCGCTTACGGTAAGAGTGAGGGCGGAGTTCTTGCTGCTCTGCAGAGAGTCGGTTTTGATGTATGTACTTATGATCTTGTCCGCCAGGAGGGCAGCGTCCTTGTCGCTGATGGAGGTAATGCTGGTCAGATCCTGCTTGATGTTGGTGAGCAGGTTTTCGCTGTCGTGCCTGTAGCGGTCGAAGTAATTGACGATCAGGGTCTTCAGGAATGAGTTGAGGTTGACGGACTCGTCCTTCTTGGTGAATTCGAAGAGCTCGGCGTCGTTTATGAGTCTTGTTCTGGTGTCGTCTGAAAGGTAGATTTTGTATTTCTCGGTCATGGTGCGCCTCTTAATTGGGGTTGTAGATTGAAGTGATTATTAGCTAATTACTGTATATATTACATTATATTGGGGTTGCAATATGGAGTCAATCTGCATCTTTTTATCTCCAATCGTAAGAGCTATGATTAAATCACAACAAAGACACAGACAGCAATCAATACAGGATAGCTAGTGGTAAAGCACCGGATCATGTATCCGGAAACGCGGGTCCGAATCCCGCTCCAACCCTTCGGGGTGTATGTGTCTTGAAGGTGCATACAGCAACTAATACTGATCCAGCGACTTTTTATCGCTCCCTGCATAGCAGGGCAAGTGAGCCGGGCACTATAACCCGGTTGCACCTAGCTTTGAAAGAGAGGAAATAAAGATGTTAAACTTTTTAAAGAGAGAAGCAAACAAAACATATACAGAGAACGGCGCAGCAACTTACGTATCAACAAAGTCCGACTGCCTGGATTTCTTTGCAACAATCGGCGCGCTCAGACACGCATCTGATGAAGATATCATAATCAGATTCACAAGAGCTTATGCCGAGGATGCTGATCTTGCCATGAAGATGCTTTTCTTTGCAAGAGATATAAGAGGTGGCCTTGGCGAGAGAAGAGTCTTCAAGGTTATCCTTAAATACCTGGCTGAGTGCGAGCCTGAATCAGTTAGAAAGAATATCGAGTTCGTTGCTGAGTACGGCAGATACGATGATCTTTTGGCGCTGTTTGGTACACCGGTAGAAAAAGAAGTACTGGCGTATTTTGACAAAGCGCTCAAAGCCGATATGGCTGCTCTTTCAGCAGATAAGGAAAATGCCGGAGTATCTCTTTTGGCTAAATGGCTTCCTTCAGTAAATACAAGCAACAAAGAAGCTGTCAGAAACGCAAGGAAGATAGCAAGAGCGATGCAGATGACTGATGCTGAGTACCGCAGAGCGTTGTCTGCCCTCAGGGCACAGATCAGGATCATAGAGAACAACCTCCGCGAGAGAGACTACTCTTTTGACTATGCGAAGCAGCCTTCAAAGGCTCTGTACAAATACAGACAGGCATTCATCAGAAACGACAAGGCAAGGTATGAGTCTTTTATCCAAAGGGCGGCTGAAGATCCTTCAGTAATGCACACCGGTACGCTAACACCTTATGATGTTATCGCGCCTGTACTTAGGAGAAAAGAGCTCTCTGAGGCCGAGAGACGTGCCATGGATGCAACATGGAATGCGCTTGAGAATTACGCCGGCGCTGAGAATTCACTTGTTGTGGTAGATGGCTCAGGCTCAATGTACTGGGATGCTAAGCCAAGCCCTGCAGCAGTGGCGCAGTCACTGGGTATCTACTTTGCAGAAAGAAATACCGGCGCATTCCATAACCACTTTATAACTTTCTCTGCAAATCCAAGACTCATCGAGATCAAGGGCAGAGACATAGTTGAAAAAGTGCGTTACTGCATGAGCTTCAATGAGTGCAGCAATACAAATATTGAAAAGACATTCATGCTGATACTTCAGACTGCAGTGCAAAACAGGCTAAGACACTCTGATATGCCGGAGAAGCTTTATATAATCTCTGATATGGAGTTTGACTGCTGCGCTGGCGATGCAAAGGTAACTAACTTTGAAAATGCCCAAAGAGAATTTGAGAAAAGAGGCTACAGGCTTCCTCAGGTTATCTTTTGGAATGTTAACAGCCGCTACATGCAGCAACCGGTCAGGATGAATGATCAGGGCGTGGCGCTGGTATCAGGCTGCAGCCCGCAGGTCTTTTCAATGCTAAAAGACGGTAATTTGGAACCATATAAATTCATGATGAGCGTCCTTTCAGCTCCGCGATACGAAAGGATCGCTGCATGAGCTGAGATAAGTGGCTGGGAGAATGAAGACTCCCGGCCGGAATGGAAGGACAATTATGAATACAATTGAGATAAAAGGTAAGGTGAATACTGCTATCTGCTACGCAAAGGTAGTAGAGGATGAGGCAATAGAGCAGATAAGACGAATGTGCGACTATCCTATGACTTTAGGGTCAAAAATCAGGATCATGCCTGACGTTCACGCGGGCAAGGGCTGCACAATCGGGACAACAATGACAATCACAGACAAGGCAGTACCTAACGTGGTCGGCGTGGACATCGGCTGCGGAATGTATACTGTCAATCTTGGCAAGCAGCCCATTGACCTTGAGAAGTTTGACATGGCTGCTTTCACCATCCCTTCAGGAAGAGAGGTATGGGATGGAAGAGCCCAGAAGTTCGATCTTACTGAGCTTCGCTGCTATCGTCAGCTCAAGGATACAAAGCGCCTGGAGAGATCTTTGGGAACACTTGGCGGCGGAAATCATTTCATTGAAATCGATAAGGCAGCAGATGGAACACAGTACCTGGTAATACATTCAGGCTCAAGAAATATTGGAAAGCAGGTTGCTGAGCTTTATCAGACTCTTGCAGTTGATCTTGCCAAGGGGATAGGCGACTATCTTGAGGCGAGAGAGCAGCTGATAAAAGAGTACAAGGAGCAAGGAAGACGCACTGAGATCCAGGCGGCGTTAAAAGAACTCTATGACAAAAAGTATGTAGAGTATCCATCCACAATACCTGAGGATCTGTGTTATTTATCAGGCCGATACCTCGAGGACTATCTTCATGACGTAGAGATATGTCAGAGATTTGCCAGAAGGAATCGTGAGAAGATGGCAGAGATTCTTTTAGAAAAGAATGGCCTCTCATCCGGTGAGTCTTTTCACACAATCCATAACTACATTGATACTGAGGAGATGATCCTCAGAAAGGGATCTATTGCAGCTCACAAGGGAGAGAAGGTTCTGATCCCAATCAACATGAGGGATGGGTCTGTTCTTGCCATTGGTAAGGGCAATCCTGAGTGGAACTATTCTGCACCCCACGGCGCAGGAAGGCTCATGTCCAGAACTGCAGCCAAGAATAGCCTCTCAATGGAAGAGTACAAAAAGTCCATGAAAGGAATCTATACCTCATCTGTCTGCGAGGCCACAATCGATGAGGCGCCAATGGCCTATAAGTCACTGGAGGACATCATCGATGTGATAGGGGAGTCAGTGGATATCATTGATGTGATGAAGCCGATATATAACTTCAAGGCTTCTAATTGATTGTTGAGCAGCTATGTTATTTGATTTCATCGCTGATGCTTTTTGCTTCAACTGTCGCAGGAATGATTATTTACACATATTATTACTACTATTTTGTCAGTGCTGATTCCGAGGCTCCGATTTTTGGTGCTGCTCTAATGATAGTTTATGGATTTATAGCTTTGGCTGTTGCCGCAGTTGGAACGGTTGTAGTGGTGATAAAGGATAGATATGCAGAGAAAACAGGTATTAATGAGGAAGTTGAGAATATGAAGGCTATTGCCGGATTTTTTGGAGCTGATGGCAGATACCTGCACGGATTGATCCCAATAAATGAGGCTTTTGTATTTCCAATAAAGACGCTGATAATAAACGTCCATGGATGCATTGCGATTGGTGTGATAGCTCTTTTTACCTCAAAGCATACCGGATATCTTTGGTGTGGTTGGCTAGGATCACGCTTATATTGAAAAAGATTTATTAAAGGTACGTAGGGTGCGATGAAAGGAGACGGGTTAGTCACCGTCTCCTTCCGTTTCTGCTGTAATTCCATTTTCTTTAAGCAATGCAAGAAGACGGGCATTTTCTTCAACGAGGAGATCGTTTTTCTTGGTCAAGCTACTGTTTTTCTTGGTAAGATTCTCGTTCTCCTTTGTAAGCTTTTCTAAACATTCTTTCTGATACTTCTCATGAGCAATGTTATCTTCTCTGACTCTGCATTGTTCCCTGATAGCATAATCAGAGTTTGACAAAAATATAGTTTCTGCTGTGGAATTCATGGATGGATTTTCTTTAGTTATCATCTTGATTTCCTCCCAGGTATTTGCTTTGAAAAGTTTGGCCCAAGTGTCAACTTTTTGCTTCTTATCTTCAAGTCTAGCCATGTCTGTGTGATTTAATTCTATCACAAAGAGATTGAATTTGGCAGTGTACAGATAATTGTCAGCAGCGTTTCGAAGCTGGTATTTAGCAAAGAATTCCGGGTGATCTTCGAACAGCGTAAAGTCAAGGAATCCAATGTGGTAGACTGGTTTGACGGTGGAATAATCCTTTCCGCGTGTCACGTTATCAAATCGTCTGCAAAGATATGATAGAGATCTTTCCGGCCAATTGTTATAGTTTATCACCTGCATCTCAAGATTAATATATGCATGATTGTTAAGAGTTACAAGAATGTCCAACTGATATTCTTTGTTGTCAATGGCACTGCCGGGTTCAATGGTATTTTCAATCTGAACATCCAGAACTTCATCATTTTCAAGTCCTAGAACCGAACAAATGAGAGCGGATAATGTAGCTTTGTCTCTTTGGAGTACCATGCGGAACATGTAATCATTAGTCATATTGTAGTCTAAGTGACCTGTTGCATTGAGATACTTGTAATGTGTTGCGTTGTTTTGGTTCATAATAATCCTCTTTTCTTTTGAGCATCAAAACAATGGACACAGGAGATTATGAACACTGTTTTTGCTCATATAGTAGTTTTGGAATTCATGGCGATATTGCCAGGAATCGTGGCTGTTTTGGATTGAGACTGAAGACCAGTCTCAGAAATCCGAGCCGAAAAATATCTTAGCATATAAAAATGATTTTGACCAGTGGAAAAAAGGGTGTTTTTGCGATGTTTTTTGTACAGGGCATCGAGGGTGAGCATGTATCTATGATTTAAAACATCTTATCATGTTGTTTATTTTTGACGATAAATAAGATACGAGATTTTGACCTTTAAAAAGCCACATAGAAAACACATTAAAGTTCTGTTTGTCAGTTATTTATTTTGCGACATGCATTATATACGTTTTTTGGAGGAACAGAAATAATATGACAAAAGTAAAAATCGTATGCAATCCATATTGTAAAGAAATCTCATATCAGCGTTGGAATGGGGAAAATTGGGTAAGGGTTATCCCTGAAAATAATGAATCCAGCAAATTGATTGGAGAAGAATTTACCTCGGGTTTTTTCCCTTTTAAGGTTAAGAAGATAGTTGATGAAATTATTCGAGCATATGATTCAGGAAGAGGCCCAATCGATCTGACATTTGAAGGCACTAACGATGATTATTGTGAATTATCGAAAGTGTGCTCATTAGATGAGTATAAAAACAAAATAAAAATCCACCAGAGTGGAATTTATCTAAACAATGCTAGGGATATAGTACATGAAGTTAGTACGATTTTTGGTGGGTTAAAAGAATTGATTGAGGGAAGTGTAGATGATAAGACTAAGATACAGGCAGATTTGGACAGATACTCTGAAGCCGCCAGCGATATGATACCTATTTGTGTATTTGGAAATGTCAGTTCAGGTAAATCTTCTTTTATTAACGCGTTAATAGGAAATGAAATACTGCCTAGTGGTGATGAACCTATTACTGCTAAGGTATACAAGATTACTAAGTCTGAGGACCAAAATAGGGCCTTTATTAATCTTGCGTATGATGGTAACCGTATACAGGTTCTTATTGATACCTATGACAGAATTCAAACTGATCTGCTGAATAATCCTATGGTCGAGGGGATAAGAGAGGTACTTGAAGATAATAAAAATGAAAGAGTGCCCGTACGTGTTGGAGCTGCTTTAGCATTTATTAACCATTATGGAATTGATGATATGGGTAATGTCGAACAAGGGAAGGTATCTGATCTGATTGAGCTAGAGGTTCCATATGATGAAGATGGGATATTAAAGGATTCATCAAATAAATATATTCTGTTTGATACTCCAGGATCAAATTCTGCTTCAAATGAAAAGCATAAAGAGGTTCTTAAAAATGCTATGAAGAACCTGACCAATGGACTTCCAGTATTTGTAGCTACAAGTGAGTCGTTGGATACCGAAGATAATTTGAAATTATATGATGAAATACGAGCCAATGAAGATCTATTAGATTCCAGATTTACAATGATAGTTGTTAACAAAGCTGATAAAGCCAAACTTCCAAAAGATGGTTTCAATCAGGAAAAAATAGATGACATTCTTAGACAGGCTATACCAAGGAAAATGTATTCTTTTGGTATTTATTATGTTTCTTCTGTTATGGGACTTGGTGCCAAGATCGAAAACGATGGTGATTTCGTTGATGACAATTATGCGAGAGTTTATATGACGGAAAAAGAAAACTTCTCAGATCCTAATGGACGTTTTTATACTCAGCTATATAAATATGATATTCTCCCTGGTCAGATGAAGGATACATCCATCAAGGTTTCTGCAGAATGTGAAAACTTGGTTTATGCAAATAGTGGTATGTACTGGATTGAAAAGTCTATTGAAACATTTGCTTCAAATTATTCAGCATATAATAAATGTCAGCAATCGCAGAAGTTTCTTCGTCGTGTACTGAATCTGACAAGAATAACAATAGATAATGCTAAAGTCGAAAGAGAGGAATTAAAGAGTAAAAGAGATGCTGCATTAGATACGAACACTTCTGAATTGCTTAATGCTATAGAGAGCCAGATTAACTATAGAAAAGCAGAATTTGTTAAAGCATATCCGATGATTATGGAAAAGGCTGTTAGTGAATCGGAAAAAATGATGTCGCAGATGGAACTTAAGTGTCTTGAGGAGATGTTTACTGATAAAAACAAGGTTGAAACTGGATATTATGAAAAAAAGATAGAGGTAGAGAAAAAGAAGGAAGCAGAAAAAACTGGTAAAAGCTTTTTGGAAAAACTGTTCGGTGTTATTAAAGATAATAATACGCTGACGGATATAGAGCATGAGATAGATAAAAAGACAGCAGATAATCTCTTTGACCAAGTAAAAAAACAGTTTTCTGAATCGATTATGAATGCTAATCGCATTTTAAATGAGAATTCAATGGCATGTTGGCAGAACAATGCAGCAGTTTTAAAGATTAGGTTAACATCAATAATCATGGAAACTCCGACTATTATTGATGAGAAAAAGAATGAACTATCTGAAGTAATTGCATCTTATGAAAAAATGTCATTGAAAGAGTCTGCAGACGATATTTTCGTTATAGAGGACTTCTATAAGTATCTCTTTGCCTTTGGAGCAATTAAGATAGGGGAAACATATAGGCTTAATCTTTCAAAATTGGGAATGACATATAACCGAAAGCTATCTGAATACATTGAAAATATTTATGTAAAAATAAGCTCTAATCATATGGCTTCTTTTGAAAAATGGAGTTCAGAACTTTTAGCAAGTATTACATGTCATATACAAGAGCTTAATCCTACACTTCATGGCATGGTGTTAAATATCAAAGATGATTCTGAAAAGATTTCTGATCTTGAAAATCGACAGGCAAGATTGGCGGAATATGTCAGTCAGATTGAGAACCTGATGGAATGGAAAACAAATGATGATATAGAGGATTAAGTATTATGGGTATAGTAAAGAATTGGGTTGTAAAAGCTGGTCAAAAAGCTAGTGATAGTGTTGCAACACTGTCTCAATTGAGTCCATCACAATTATCTAAAATACAGGCACAAAAAGATAAATATATGTCTGAAAAACCAGATCCCAGTGATCCGCAGGCAGTGGAACTAACTGCTAGACTTATGGCAGAGAATGGTGTGGAGATTTTTAATTCCTATCTTTCTCAGATTAAGCAACTGTATTTGCCTTTGGATGTTACTGCAGAGTACGGGCGTGCTTTCGAACCGGATTATAACATAAGATACTTCAATATCACCAAGTGGGTTATTGATAAAGAAGAAAACAGTCTGGAAAAGTTGGTAAATGTATATGCAGTTCTTTCTAACGAGGAATGTAATATAGCTCTTGTTTTTAACCGTACTAAAGTGAAAACAAATGTATATCTTGCAGTAGTTAATTCGATGAATCGAAATGATAACTACGAAATAGATAGTTTGTCGAATCGTATAGCATCTGCTATACGAGGCAACTTTCCTGGTTCGGAATTTGGTGTTGATGGACATGGAAAAGCTGCAATTGGGCGTATTAAATGCTTAGACAGATTTAAAAACAGCTCTGTTACCATCGCATCTAATGTGCCAACTGAAAAATCAGAAAAATTTATAAGTCAGACTATTGAGAAACTACTTGATGGATATGCACCAAAAAATTCAGGAGATGAATATACAGTTGTTCTTCTTGCTACGCCTGTAACGGATGTTGAAGAAAGAAAACAGGAGCTGTCCCGCATCTATTCAGGGCTGGTTCCCTATTCACAATGGTCTACAGATTTCACGTATCAGCAAAGTGAGTCCACAACTGGAATGGCAATAGTCGGTGTAAATATCGGAGCTAGTGCTGGTCTTCAAAATGGAATTAATGAAACAATAACTAATAGCAGTGCAAAAACCGATTCAACGGGAAATTCAACAGCTGACTCATCGAGTGATACTGAGGGGACGAATTCGGGTATTACGGATACGACCTCGAATAATTCTATGATCACAGATAGTACAAGTGATACATATACTGATACTGTTGGGACAAATGAAAGTACAGCAACATCTTTGGGAACCAATAGTTCTATAACTAGTGCTTCAAGTGAAGCGGATAATATAGGGAATGCACTTACAGCATCAGGAGGAATTAATATTCCTAATACACCAGTAAATATAGGGGTGAGTGATAGTCTTGTAAGTGGACATTCGACATCACTGTCTGAAGCAATAACAGAGGGATCATCTATCGTAGAAACAGCTGCTTCGGGTTCATCAACATCATATGCAGTTTCTGCAATGACCGGACATTCTGCTGCTTCAGGAGTGGGAACAGCTCTGGCTAAAACAATTGGTAATTCAATGGCTAAAACAGTTGGACGAACTCTTACAAGCTCTACAGGTCGTTCTATAACAAATGGTCTTGCCAAAGCTGCTGGTAAAGTCAAAAACATAAGTTTTGGTGCTAACCTGGGCGCTAACTTTGCTAGATCCTCAAGTGTTACTGCAACAATAGGAAAGAATGAAGGGATACATCAAAACTTTGCAAATTTTGAAATATTACATGCTCTTGAAGTGCTTAAAGAGCAGATGAAGAGATATGAAACTGGGACAGCTCTTGGAATGTGGGATTTTGCTGCTTATGTGTTGAGCGATGATTTTAATGTTGCTAATAATGTAGCACATTCATATTTGGCACTTACGCAAGGCGATGAATCCTATATGTCGGATTGTGCTGTTAATGTATGGAGAAATGATATTGATGCTGAAAGAGATAAGGCTAAAGAGATATGTAAATATCTTTTAGATTTGCGCCATCCTCAGTTTGGCTTAAGCCCAGCGCTAATAGAGAAGGATAGAACCTTCTTGGTATATCCATCAGCGGTAACTGCTACAGCAACTCTTTCTGGTAAGGAACTTGCATATTCTTTAAATTTCCCAAGAAAGTCTATTGCTGGTCTCCCTGTTTTTGAGTGTGCAGAGTTTGGAAGGAATGTATCTGTGTTTGAAAAAGAAAATCCTTCTGGACCACAAATTGAACTAGGTAGCATTGTACATATGCACAACTTGGAATCAACTAAAGTTAACTTGTCTTTGAATTCGCTTTCATCGCATACTTTTATTGCTGGTAGTACTGGCTCTGGAAAGAGTAATACTATATATCATATTCTTAATTGTGCCAGAAATAAGGGAGCGCACTTTCTTGTAATAGAGCCTGCCAAAGGAGAGTACAAGAACGTTTTTGGAAAAAACAAGGATGTTTGTGTTTATGGAACGAATCCAAAACTGACACCTTTACTTAGGATAAATCCATTTAGTTTTCCGGAGAATATTCATATTTTGGAGCATTTGGACAGACTTGTTGAATTATTCAATGTTTGCTGGCCGATGTATGCAGCAATGCCTGCAGTATTAAAAAGTGCTATAGAAAAGTCTTACGTTGATTGCGGTTGGGACTTGATAACATCAACTAATAAATATGATGACTCATTTTATCCGGACTTTTCTGATGTTGCGTGTAATATCAAAATTATTATTGATAGAAGTGAGTATGATAAAGAAAATAAAGGTGCATACAAAGGTTCACTATTAACAAGGCTTCAATCTCTTACAACAGGAATATACGGACTCATTTTTTCTTCGGACGAGATTTCGGGCGATGATCTGTTTGAAAAGAATGCTATCGTTGATCTTAGCCGTGTTGGATCTTCAGAAACAAAGTCGTTAATAATGGGAATGCTTGTACTTAAGCTTCAGGAATTTCGAATGGCTGGAGATATTCCAATGAATGCAGATTTGAGGCATATTACAGTTTTGGAAGAAGCTCATAACCTTCTTAGAAGAACATCTATAGACCAGCCAACAGAGTCTTCAAATGTTCTAGGTAAGAGTGTTGAACTTATTGCTAATTCAATAGCTGAGATGAGAACCTTCGGAGAAGGTTTTATTATTTCAGATCAAGCTCCTGGACTTATGGATATGTCTGTTGTTCGAAATACTAATACCAAGATTATTATGCGATTACCAGATAAGGGGGATCGTGAATTGGTAGGACGAGCTGCTAATTTAAATGATGATCAAATCACAGAATTAGCAAAACTCCCTCGTGGAGTAGCTGCTATATACCAAAATGAATGGGTGCAGCCTGTTTTGTGTATGGTTAAGAAATATGAAGCAGATTTTGACACATTTAAATTTGAACCAAACCAGAATGATTTGATAATAGAAAAAAATGAAGAATTAAAACATACTCTATTAAAACATATTATGGATAATGAGCTGTTTCAAAAAGGTGACAAGGAAGATCTTAGAGAACTTAAGAACCTTATCATCAGATCTAATCTTAATACTATTGTAAAAGTAGATTTTCTTAATTATTTGGAAGAAGAAAAAGAGGATGGCATAGGTTCTTTGGGATGCTTGGCGTATGATTTCTTTAATTCTGAAAATGCTATTCGAGCTGCTGGAAATTGTGATGAAATACATGAATGGGTAAATGTAGTTATAGATAATTTGAATCCTTCAATTCAAGAATTCACTAAGAAGCAGAAAGACTTATTATTAATGGTGATTTTACAGGAACAGATGAAACGTGATTTATCATATCGGAATGTATTGAATGGTTATATAGAAGTTTATAGAAATGGAGGTGGCGTATTTTGACAGGCGTAGAAAGCATGCACTCTGATGTTTTCGACACTAAAAGCCTAGAGTGTGAGAACTATAAAAATATAAAACCTAAAAAGGAAGTGTCAATACAGGAATTGAATAATGCTGTAAAAGAAGAATATGATAAAGCGGCAATAGAAGCAAAAGATAATCCACGATATATATCGACTCGAAATGAATCACTAGAAAATGATAGACATCCAATTACTGGAGTTGCTTTTGAAAAAAAGGTCGTTGAACTGTCGAATGGTGATAAGATAGAGGGTGTATTCCCTAAGTTTGAATCTTTGTTTGATGCTAAAATATCTGAGAATCTATATCTTGACTCAGATAAAGAACAGTTTAAGGAATGTAATAAACAATTATCAGGTGAAATAAGTAATAATGCGAAATTGCGTTTGAAGTTTTCTGAAGAACAGATAGAACAGATTAAAGAGGGTGTCTTGGATGGGACTGCTCCTGACGGCTATGTGTGGCATCATGATGCTGAGACAGGAAAAATTCAACTTGTTGATTTTGAGATACATTCTCGTACAGGACATACAGGTGGTCGCGCGATATGGGGCGGCGGATCAGATAATAGATAGGGGGTTAATATGGCATTGACATGGAAATATGTAAAAACACTTAATGATCCTATGGCAGTGAAAACTTTTCTAAATAAGAATAATTTATCGTTACCTAAATCTTTGATAGAAATTCTTGAGAAGTACAATGGAGGACGCCCTTCTGATAAGATGATATTAACAGAAGCAAAAAGAGAGTATGTGTTTAAGTCTATTCTTTCATATAATGAGGATGATAAAGAAAATATATATAATATTTATATGGATTTATTTAAAAGGAGCGAATATTTTCCCTTTGCATCCGATGCAGCTGGCAATTTTATATGCTATGACATAAAGACAGGAAAATTAGTATTATATAATCATGAAACAAATAATGTTGAAATTATACTCAAGTTCCCGTTGGTAATATAGATAATAATACCGTTAAGCTTCTCGCAACGTTTTTTGATGAGACGCCGGATGCAAATACCAAGATATCGGAACTGCAGAATAGATATGGGGTACCGCATAAAAAATAGCTGGAAAAGGAGCTAACGGAGATGTGCACATAAGCGACAAGCATGGAAAATAAAAGGGAATTGAAAAAGGCATAGAAAAAGGCATAGAAAAAGGCATAGAAAAAGTATTCTTACCTTGGGCAATAGCCTAAAAGCTTATGTTAAAGATTTTGATTCTCCCTATGAAGCGATTCAAAAAATGAAGATTATGCTAATGTCAGTAAAAAGCAGGTTAAAAAGTATTATTGATCATTTTATCGAAGATATGTTTTTGAGCATGAGTGGTTGATGTTAATTGATATTAAATTTACAAAAAATAACTTGCACTTTTTGTGACAATCGTGTATATTTTAGGTGCTGTACAACTGGCGGAATAAAGTGGCGCAAAGCCATGGGGAGTACAGTCTTAGTTTTGAATTATGTCGACCGCCTGGGCAACCTGTTATTAGGATGCTCAGGCGGTTTTTCTTATGTAAAAATCTCTTGAATGCATTCGTAAACCAGAGAAGAGTGATAGTATCACTCGCTCAGCTTGTATGTGCGAGCTATGCAGGCTGTGCTTCAAACTTTTTCACTCGCAAAGAGAGGACTATCATGACAGATTTACAGAAGGAACTTTCAGGCAATTCTTATCCCGGACGCGGAATCGTTATCGGCACAAGTGCTGATGGCAAGTATGCTGTATGTGCTTACTTCATCATGGGACGCAGCGTTAACAGCCGTAACCGCGTATTTGTAACAGACGGAACAGGAATCCGCACACAGGCATTTGATCCTTCCAAGATGGAAGATCCAAGTCTCATTATCTATGCACCTGTTAGAACATACGGTTTCCACACTATCGTAACTAACGGTGATCAGACAGACACTATCTATGATGGTCTTTCTACAGGCAAGACTTTTGAAGAGTCACTTAGAAGCCGTGAGTTCGAGCCTGATGCTCCAAACTACACACCTCGTATTTCAGGTCTTATGCACGTGATCACAGGAAAATATGATTATGCTCTTTCTATCCTTAAGAGCGATCATGGTGATCCATCTAACTGCCAGAGATTCACATATTCTTATGAAAATCCTAAGGCTGGCGAAGGCTATTTTATCCACACATACATGGGTGATGGTAACCCGCTTCCAAGCTATGAGGGAGAGCCTACACTTGTAAACATCGAGGGCGATATCGACACATTCACAGAGAATGTTTGGAATGCTCTTAACGAAGATAACAAGGTATCTCTTTTCACAAGATTCATCAACATCGCAACAGGCGAGTATGAGACAAGAATCGTTAACAAGAATAAAGACTGATTGTAGTAAAAAAATATTTTTAGAATGCATATCATTTATGTGACGTAAGGGTCAAAAGAAGCTTTTGAGACTATGTCTTTTCTATTGTTATATTTGAATAAGTAACATTGAATGATAATGCGTATGAGAGAATGGGAGAATTAATATGAACGAATTACAGTTAAAATATGGTTGCAACCCTAATCAGAAGCCTTCCAGAGTATACATGGAGGATGGAAGTGATCTTCCTATCGAAGTTCTTAACGGCAAGCCCGGATATATCAACCTCCTTGATGCATTTAACGGCTGGCAGCTAGTATCTGAGCTTAAGAAGGCTACAGGACTTCCTGCAGCAACATCCTTCAAGCACGTATCACCTGCAGGAGCAGCAGTAGGACTTCCTCTTACAGATATCGAGAAGAAGATCTACTGGGTAGAGGATATGGGAGAGCTTACACCTATAGCATCTGCATATGCAAGAGCAAGAGGCGCAGACAGAATGTCTTCATTTGGTGATTTCATCTCTCTTTCAGATAAGTGCGACCTTGCAACAGCAAAGCTTATCAAGAGAGAAGTATCTGACGGTGTCATCGCTCCTGACTACGATGATGACGCTCTTGAAATTCTTAAAGCTAAGAAGAACGGTAACTATGCAGTTATCAAGATCGATCCAAACTATGTACCTGCACAGCTTGAGAAGAAGCAGGTATTCGGCGTAACATTCGAGCAGGGACACAACTTCATTGAGATTGGCGATGACATGCTTTCAAACATCGTTACAGATAATAAGGAACTTCCTGAGCAGGCAAGAATCGACCTTATCATCTCTCTTATCACACTTAAATATACACAGTCTAACTCTGTATGTTATGTTAAGGGCGGTCAGGCAATTGGTATCGGAGCTGGCCAGCAGTCACGTATTCACTGCACAAGACTTGCAGGTAATAAGGCTGATAACTGGTTTCTTCGTCAGTGTCCTAAGGTTCTTGAGCTTCCTTTCCTTGATTCTATCAGAAGAGCAGATAGAGACAATGCTATAGACCTTTACATCGGTGAGGACTATATGGACGTTCTTGCAGAAGGCAAGTGGCAGAACATCTTCAAGACCAAGCCTGAAGTATTTACAGCTGAGGAAAAGAGAGCTTGGCTTTCCAAGAACACAGACGTAGCTCTTGGCTCAGATGCATTCTTCCCATTTGGTGACAACATCGAGCGTGCCTTTAGAAGCGGTGTTAAGTATGTAGCTCAGCCAGGCGGATCTGTACGTGATGACAACGTTATCGAAGCTGCTAACAGCCACGATATGGTTATGGCATTTACAGGAATGAGATTCTTCCATCACTAATTGGAAGTTTTGGGAAAAGAAATATAGATTTTTTGAAAAGGATCGGTATGTATTTCCGGTCCTTTTTTGTATAAAATGGAAGATAGTCTAATTAACAACGTAGAAGAATATGGAGAAGACGAGGAGTTACCATTTGACTGAAGAACAAAATAGAAATCTTGAAACTGAATATATTGAAAAGCAACTTGACTTACAAAAGCAGATTGATCTTGCTAATGCGGTACACCCGGAATCTGTCAAGACTGTAGCTGGTGTTGACCTTGCATATTGGAAAGAAGATGACGGAGAGCATGCTGTATGCTGCATAGTTGTTATAGTTTTTTTAACCAAAGAGATTATTGAGAAAAAGTATGTTTCAGAAAAGATAAAAGTACCATATATTCCTGGATGCCTAGCCTTCAGAGAAATTCCACTTTTTCTGAATGCATATGAAAAAGTGGAGACAGATGTAGATGTTCTTTTCTTTGATGGCAATGGATATTTACATCCAAGACATATGGGGCTTGCGACCCATGCAGGAATAGTAATAGGGAAGCCTACAATTGGTATAGCTAAAAGTTATTTTAAAATTGGTGACGTAGATTTCACAATGCCGGAGCTAGAGCAAAACTCGTTTACTGATATCATTATATCCGGCGAAGTATATGGTAGAGTGCTTAGGACTCATAAGGCAGTTAAGCCTATTTTTGTATCAATTGGAAATAAGATAGATCTTGATACAGCAACACAGATGGCATCCGCACTCGTCACAAAAGATAGCCATATCCCTATTCCTACAAGGCTTGCAGATATTATGACTCACGAAGTAAGAAAGGCAGAAAAGAACTCTGTATGATCATTTGTGTTTTGGGTTTTAGTTAATCACGAAAGATTACCGACACATGAGTAATTTTATTATCAGGATCGGGATATTCTTTCTCGAAAGACATACCTATTGATTCTGCGGTCTTATAGGAACCGACATTTGTATATTTGCAATATGAATAGATCGCAGGGTATTCCGTGTTAGTAAATGCCCAGTCTCTGACAGCAGATGCCGCCTCCTTGGCATAGCCCTTGCGCTGCTTATCTGCACGTATGTGATAACCTATCTCAGGGAGCATTTCGCCATCAATATTCTGAAGTGTTAATCCGCAGTCGCCGATCATCTCTCCGGTATCTTTTAAACATACAGCCCACAGGCCAAAACCATTATAGCGGTAGCGATTCATGTTTCTTTCGATCCAACTTATAACTCTCTTATCATCAAAAATAT
>JAEEGF010432394.1_pt1 | contig 26035 bp, 14 predicted proteins | sample 9134171 | NCBI WGS metagenome assembly JAEEGF01 (sample SAMN16246542, study PRJNA631951) | gut metagenome | biome: gut microbiome; feature: rumen; material: AP-attached | host: Bos | place: Iran: Karaj | collected 2018-10 | reverse complement strand
AATAATCACCAAAGATACAGATGCCACAATACTTCCGGCACTCATTTGAACATTATGATAATAGGTTACAATCCCCGGTATCATTATCAGTGCACTGATTGTTCCGCCAATTATGTAAATATAACTCAATCTGCTTGCAATAATACTTCTCACCGGAACAGGCAGCGCCAACAACAAATCATTATCCTTTGGTGCAAACACTACTTCATGTGTGTTAAAAATCGATATCATGGTCCCCACAAGAATTGCCAGAAAACTAATCATGAGCAAATAAAGCCACTCCAGATGATATTCATGGAGTGGTAAAATCAATTCTTTAGAAATCTTTAACATACCTAAATTTATTACAAGTACGCCTATAGCAACCGTCAAAATATTTATTATTATCCCACTAATCTGAGATTTTCTTTTACCTGATTTTTTATTTATAAACGAAGAACTGATAAATTGAAGTAACTGCGACTTAATAAGAATTCTAGTCATTGCTGCCCTCCATTTCAAGGAAAACACTCTCAAGAGAAGAATCACCTTTTACTTCTTCAACGGTTCCGCACTTTACGAGATTTCCCTTTATAATTATTGCCACCTTATCACACAATTTTTCCGCCACGTCAAGCACATGAGTTGAAAAGAAAATCGAACCACCGTTATTGCAATGTTCTCTCATCATCTCTTTTAATGTAAATGCCGCTTTTGGATCAAGCCCCACAAAGGGTTCATCCATAATTATTAGTTTCGGCTCGTGAACCCAGGCAGAAATTATGGCAAGCTTCTGCTTCATGCCATGAGAGTATCCCGACAACAGTTCGGACAGACTGTCTGTTATTCCAAACATGTCCGCATACTTAACTATTCTCTCACTTCTCGTCTGATTTTCAACCCCAAAAATATCAGCAATAAAATTTAAGAACTGAATTCCTGTCATATACTCATACAAATCAGGGTTATCCGGAATATACGCTATCTTTTTCTTACATTCGATGGGATTATCCTTAACGGAAATCCCATCAATCTTTATCTCACCTTCATTAAAATCAATTATGCCGCAACATGACTTGATAGTCGTGGTCTTTCCGGCACCGTTGTGTCCGATAAAACCATATAGCTCACCGGGCTTGATATGAAGCGACAAATCCTTAACTGCAACTTTATCCCCATACTCTTTTGTCAAATTAATAATCTGTAACATATCCCCTCCGAAATTTTTTATTTTTTGCTTTTACTTTTTTTATTTTTATGCATTTCATTTTTTTGTTTTTTTAATTTATTAGTCTTTTATGATTGCCTTGGTTATCTTCTTCTTCATTTTGCAAGTCTTATCCTTGCAGTTCACGCATCTGAGATTTTCATTTGTTCCTTCCCAGAACTTTTCAGGATATTTTATGTACTTTATCTCCCAATGAATTAAAACTACAGCGGATGTAAAGAACAGACTCCAACTGTAAAAATTTCTTATAAAAAGCATTGGTGTAAACATCATAAAATGTCCCCAGTCAAATATTCTGCAGTTGACGCAGCATTTATTTTTCATAATAAATGTTTGAAACGGGCAGAAAAACAGAATGCATATATAATCACATACAAAATAAAATACCGACAGCATAACAAGATCTGTCTCGTCGATTATATGAAACAGATACAGCAGTCCCCAGAGACCGTTAAAAATCAGCCACACAAGCATAACCATCCATGCTCTTTTGTTCTGATCCTGAATGAATCTGTACATTTCCAGTTCCTTGCCAACTTCCTGAGCAGGCTTTGGCTGGGCTTTTAATTTTTTTAATGCCATGGTGACAACTTCCCCCGGGAATAGATGTCTTAGCATCATAACCATAAACATGAGCCACACAACATGCATAAAGCAAATTCCCATGGATATCGGTTGTACTACCAGTTCTCTCAAATGCTCCTTATCATATATATAAATAGATAAAATAATTCCAAATATCCCCAGCCTGATAAATAATTTGACCAGATATCTTCCCATCATCTTTGTCATTCTTTTTCCTCTTTCTACTGTGTAATTCATTCAATAACGCTCCCGGCGTTCTTCCCCCCAATTTAATTCACTATGCTATTACTTTAGATAACACGAAGGATATTTCACCCTGCTACTTCTTGAGATATTCTGCAAGATATGCCTCAAACTTAGGTGTCCACAAATTATCATATCCAAGTCTTGTCGGATGAATTGCGTCCTTCATGTATCCCGCTTTTGCAGGTGTCATATCAGGATCTGTCCACAAATCAATAAGTCCTATATTCCATTTTTTCACAACATCGTAAGTTTTTTGAACCATCTGCTCATAATGAGTGTTAGCATACTTAGGACTTGTGTAAATGACAATAGGACAATTCCATGTATTCTTAACATATGCAATAATTGTTTCCATTGCACCAACTACCGTCTTGTCATTAAAATCCTTGATATCAGTACTTGTTGATACTTCGCCGATAGTTTTCTTATTTGTTGCATCATTTGTAGATAACTGAAGAACAAAAATATCAATCTTCTTATTTGCATCAATCTCATTCATCATTCTTGCCACATAAGACGTACTGCTCTCATTTACAAGTGTCGTTCCATCCACCGCATATTTTTCACAGACTGTTCCGTTGTGCTTTGCAGCAATTCCATCTGCCATGGTATATCCGTTCGAACCGTATCCTCTTGTAACCGACGAGCCAAGCCATACAATAGTCTTTCCATCTAAAATAGAAGTATCTGCCATAGTCGTTTCCTCCTCTTTTGTTGTTTCTTCAACTTTTTTATTTGCTTCTTTGTTTGCATTGTCACTCTTTTTTGTAACTGTGACTTTTAAAGTCAATTTCTTATTCTGTACCTTTTTTCCTTTTTTTATTTTTAATGTAATTTTTACTTTGGTGTTTCCTTCTTTAACACCGCTGACCTTTATTTTGGTTTTTCCATTCTTTTTGACTTTGGCAACTTTTTTATTACCTGTTGTAACTTTGATACTCTTAATATTTTTAGCATTCAGGTTCTTAACTATAACTGTCTTTGTCTCACCAACTGCTACTGTTACGCTTTTTTTAGACAGTTTAACTGTCTTTGCATTTGCGACTGTTCCAACTGAAAGTGTCATTGTTGCTGCCAGTACAACTGCCATTCCCTTTTTTAATGATTTTTTTAATGATACTTTCAATGTTCTTTTTAATAATCTCTCCATGTTTCTTATAATCCCCTTTCATTTTTGTTTTTTTAATTATTCTTTTTCACAAATGTGCTTTTTTATTTTCTAACATCACTGTGCTTTTTTATTTATTTAAGTTTTTTATTCCTGTAACATCAGGCTTAGCTCGTACTGGAATGAATCCAACTCATTGTTATTTATTTTTATCGCCTCTGCAATATCATAGTCTATCAGTCTGTCGTTCTTAATTGCCACAATTCTGTTTTGTCTTCCCTGTAACAAAATCTCAATGGAATAAGCCCCCATGAGTGAGGCGTACATTCTGTCCTTGGCACTTGGCTGACCGCCTCTTTGAAGATATCCAAGAACTGATACTCTCGATTCAAACCCCGTCTTATCGCGAATCCTATCTGCAAGGGCCTGTGCATCGGTAACTCCCTCTGCCACCACAACAAGATAACTGTTTCTCCCGTCTGCATGACGTCTGGTTATGGCATCCGTAACACTATCATAATTTCCATCCCACTTCTCCGGAAGCAAAATAGCATCTGCCGATGTAGCCATTCCTGCCCACAGAGCAATGTACCCTCTCTTTCGCCCCATGACTTCCACAACGCTGCATCTTCCGTGAGAAACGGAAGAATCCCTGATTCTGTCGATTGCTTCCATTGCTGTATTGGCAGCTGTATCAAATCCCAGCGTATATTCCGTGCAGGATACATCTCTGTCGATTGTTCCCGGAATACATATGATATTAATGCCTTCCCTGCAAAATTCAATAGCACCTCTAAGCGTCCCATCACCTCCAATTACAACAACCGCATCAATGCCATTCTCCCTTAGATTTGAAGCAGCCTTTTCTCTGTAAATCTTGTCAAGAAACCTTTCACTCCTACTTGTAAATAGAAATGTTCCTCCCTGATTGTTGACGTTTCTCACATCATCAATTGAAAGAACTTTAGTCTCCCAGTCAATAAGACCATCGTATCCTCTATACACACCCACCACTTCAATTCCTGCTTTGGTCGCGCTAAACACAACTGCGCGAAGTGCTGAATTCATCCCCGGAGCATCTCCTCCGCTGGCAAGCAATGCAATTCTTCTAATTTCTCCCATATTTTTTACTCCTATTACGGCCAAATGTTTATTTCACAAATTTCGTTTTTATAGTTATCAATTCAACGATTCAGTTAATTAATTAATTTCCAATTCAACGATTCAGTTCATTAAATCAATTTTAAATTTGTCTTTTCAAATCACAGACCCAACATTTCATTTACCTTTTTCATTCTGTCATAGAATTCCTCAAAGAAATCATCACCATAAGGTGTCTGATAAAAAGTCTTAACCACAAGTAAATTAAGAACTCTGACATTATTTTCTGAAAGGTCTGCAAGATTCTCCTGAAGGTCTACCATGAACTTGTGCCAACATCTTATATAAGATTCATATCCGTAAATATCAGGGAAACCTATCCATTTCTTTACCTTGATTTTTCCTTTATTATTTACAGGGCACTCATGAACCTGCAGGAAATATTTGAATCCTTCTTCATTATAATACCTTCCCAAAGGAAACATTCTGCAAATTCCCGGTCTGAATTGATGGACCTCACATCTTCCATCCTTTAGAAAGCCACATTTTCCGCTTTTCATACAGATATTTGGAAGAGTTATGCCATCCACCACATTCATCTCAACTTCAGTTTCAAGCAACTGTTCAAAAGTCTTATCTGTTCCTACCATAAGATTGAATACATCATAGGGATCAAGCACTATAGACTCACCCATTCCCGTGCAGCATTTATAGCAACCTTCACACCCGAAACAGTCTGCTCTCACCATATCATTATTATCGTATAACTTTCCATCTGATATATCTAATAAATCAACTTGTCTTTTCATAAATTCTATTCTTTCTTATTATACTACCATCACTTTGCACATGTCCCCTCGAAGTGAGAGTCCTCTCACTTCTGATATTTGTGACACACTATCATTATAATTTACCCCTATTGATATGTCTACAATATCGGGCAAACCAGATTTTGAAAAGTAACTATTCTTTTATGTATTTTGGGAACCCAAATCAGCGAGATACGCGACAAAACTTTTTTGTCGCGAGCGAAAGTGATTTGATATCCGAAGGATGAAAATCACGAAAGCTTAGCAGCTTTGCGGATTCGAGCTGGCATTGCTGAAAGGCTGAATAGTTACGTTGAAAAATCCGGTGGATCAGGTGCTTGGGAATTGAGGAATTAGATATTTGATAATCGAGATAGCACAGATTTTCGTTTGGCTCATCCCGGATAACGCGAAAAGACCGCTCTCTCGAGCGGTCTTACGCTATATGATATAAATCATATACAAAGGAAAAATGAGAAAAAACGGAAAACTGAAATATTATTTTTTAAATTGATATTTAAAAAATATATTCTTGTCTTGTAACTACAATATACAATGGAACCGTTTACATTTCAACCACTTCCCCCTCAAACGGTAACGTTTCCCCTTCAAACGGTGTAGATAAAAAATTTCATCTGACTCAAAAGAAATATTTTTCAAAAAATATGCCATCATTTTCCGGCATAATTGTTTAGCCGGCATCCCATATGAAGTTTTTTCCAAAAGGGTTGCCAGTAGAAACAAAAAGAAATGAAAACACATACATCCCAAAGCAGCTTTTTCCCAAACAGGATGCGAGGCTAAAGAATTTATGATGAAAAAGCATACATCCAAAGCAGATTTTTTCCAAAAAGTGATACCAAATTCCTGCAATTCAAAAAAGTGATACCAAATTTCCACAATACAGAAACCTGATATCACTTCTTTTATTTATTGGATATTATTTTACTAACTGATATCTCAATTGCCAATATCTTAATTGCTTACATATCAATTGCCAATATCTTAACTGCTTACATATCAATTGCTTATATCTCACCAACTAATATCACACCCAATAATATATATTAGAAAACTTTATCTTCTATTATTATTTCTTAGGACCTGCAGCTACTAATGCCTTACCAGCTTCATTTCCTTCGTACTTAGCAAAGTTCTTGATGAATCTTGATGCTAAATCTTCTGCCTTAGCTTCCCACTCTGAAGCATCTGCGTATGTATCACGTGGGTCAAGGATTGCAGGATCTACTCCCGGAAGTTCTGTTGGAACTTCGAAGTCAAACATAGGAATCTTCTTTGTTGGAGCATTGTTGATATCTCCGTTTAAGATAGCGTCGATGATTCCACGAGTATCTTTGATTGAGATTCTCTTTCCTGTTCCGTTCCATCCTGTGTTAACTAAGTAAGCCTTAGCTCCACTCTTCTCCATCTTCTTAACTAATTCTTCAGCGTATTTTGTTGGGTGAAGCTCTAAGAATGCCTGACCGAAACATGCTGAGAATGTAGGTGTTGGCTCTGTAATTCCTCTCTCTGTACCTGCAAGCTTAGCAGTAAATCCTGAAAGGAAGTAGTACTGTGTCTGCTCTGGTGTAAGGATTGATACTGGAGGTAATACTCCGAATGCATCTGCTGATAAGAAGATTACATTCTTTGCAGCTGGTGCTGAAGATACAGGACGAACAATGTTCTCAATGTGATTGATTGGGTAAGATACACGAGTATTCTCTGTAACGCTCTTATCATCAAAATCAATCTTTCCGTCTGCATCAACTGTTACGTTCTCAAGAAGAGCATCTCTCTTGATTGCGTTGAAAATGTCTGGCTCAGACTCTTTATCAAGGTTGATAACCTTTGCATAACATCCACCTTCGAAGTTGAATACACCGTTGTCATCCCAACCGTGCTCATCATCACCGATAAGAAGACGCTTTGGATCTGTAGAAAGTGTTGTCTTACCTGTTCCTGAAAGACCAAAGAAGATTGCTGTGTTCTCACCATTCATATCTGTGTTTGCTGAACAGTGCATTGAAGCAATACCATCAAGTGGAAGGTAGTAGTTCATCATTGAGAACATACCTTTCTTCATTTCTCCGCCGTACCATGTGTTGATGATAACCTGCTCACGGCTAGAGATGTTGAATGCTACACATGTCTCTGAGTTAAGACCTAATTCTGCGTAGTTCTCTACTTTTGCCTTTGATGCATTGTAAACAACGAAGTCAGGCTCAAAGTTTGCAAGTTCTTCTTCTGAAGGAATGATGAACATATTCTTAATGAAGTGTGCCTGCCAAGCTACCTCTACGATGAAACGAACTGCCATACGTGTATCAGCGTTAGCACCACAGAATGCATCTACTACAAAAAGTTTCTTGTTGCAAAGCTCTTTCTTTGCGATATCTTTTACGATTTCCCATGTTTCTTCTGTCATTGGGTGATTGTCATTTTTATATTCATCAGATGTCCACCAAACTGTATCTTTTGAATTCTCATCCATAACGATGTATTTATCTTTAGGTGAACGTCCTGTGTAAATACCAGTCATAACGTTAACAGCGCCAAGCTCTGTTACCTGTCCTTTTTCATATCCTTCAAGTTCAGGTTTTGTCTCTTCTTCAAATAAAAGATCATAAGAAGGATTGTGAATGATTTCTGTAACACCAGTGATTCCATACTTTGTTAAATCAAGATTTGCCATTTTAATTACCTCTTTTCTTAATTTTTATGTATTTATATCCTCCTACTTGAATGTAAACTCACCAGTGAGTTCTATTCATAAATGGGGTAGGAATAGTACACATTTGTATGGCCGAAAAAAACGCCATCTCGTTTAGTATACCTAATTAATTAAAATCAAGCAATATACATATTGTTAATTTTGTTAGTTTTTTAACAAATTCTATCTTTTTTTATTGGATTTTGTGATATTTTCCCAATCATTTCCTAATGCGCACACGACATCTGGATTTTTCAATAGACAACATTCAACTTTATGTAAACTATTCACACCATGCTTTAAACACTTATCATGCTTTAAACACTTATCATGCTTTATTCTCTGCTACATTGCGAACAAATATTTCTTCAAATATTTCGTGTAACTGATTGCTTTTACAATTGCAAAACTTATAATAAACACAAGAACATAAACCAACACCAATTTTATTTCATTGCTGCTAATGTTTATGTATTTTACAAGCAATGTTCTTATTGGATGATGAATCAGATAAATACCGAATGAACACTTTGACACTTCTTCAACTATCTTTGAAGATTTGAAATTTGTTCTTGATACCAATTCAAAAATACATATTGCTGCGATAAGCAACAGTGGGAAATCATACCAAACATTATATCTGTAATTATTCGCGTACATCCAAATCTGGAAAAATACAGTTCCTAAAAAACTAACTGCCAACACAATTCCAAGAATCACGCTTTTGATTTTTTTGAACATTCCCTTATATATCATATATCCGATAATAAGAATCAATCCATAGTATCCGCCACCAAAATTTGTATCAATCTCGCATTTCATGCGCAGTTCTTTGTGCCAGACTCCAAGCAACAGATTCATAGTTGGATAAACTGTATAAACTAAAGCAACCACAGTTACCGGAAAGATCAGGATACCCGTTTCCACTCTGTTCAATGCGTTGGCAATCAATGGAATAAAAATATACAGACCGAGAATCATCGGCATGTACCACATATGACCGATTGTTGCTTTTTCAATAAACAGCATCTGCTTAATTGCAACTGACATTTCCCATGGTTTTTCTGTAATCCAAGCTATAAAAAAGCTAAAAACAAAAATCCATATTTCTGTAGTTACAAGCAGACCAAGCCATCTCTTTGTCCAAAATTTCTTGGTGTATTCAGCGCTAAACTCTCTTCTCAAAAGTAGATATCCTGACATCATTAAAAATATCGGAACACCAAGTCTTCCTATTGTAAATAATGTAAATAAAATAGCCTGTTTGCCGACTGCCGTTCCCGCCATTCCTTCGAGATTATATCTGAAAATCCCTTCTGATGTATGAACGAGTATTACAGTTAATATCGCAAATGCTCTCAGCCAGTCAAGCCAAATAACTCTTTCTTTTTCTTTCATTTCCACGTACCCTCTGTTTTTTTTGTGTTTCATTTTATATTATCAATATTTGTGTGTTCGCTTTTTGCAACTTCGCTCTTTAGCACTTTCTATCTTTTGCGCTTTCGCTTTTTTGCAACTTCTACCCTTTGCATTTTCCATTTTCACTGATAATATTTTGTAGTTCACTGCGTAGCACGTATATACTACTCTGATTTTTTTACAGTCTTGAGATCTACCCACAAATTCTGTTTCAGTGAATTATCGCGCACAAGTCCTCTTCCATTCTTCTCAGCAACTATTGTGAGGTTGTTTCCTTTTCTGTACCATGTAACTGCCTTACTTGAGGATGTAGCCGACTTATAAAATTTGGTATTACTCTTTACTGTCACCTGATAGTTTGATTTTATACTGTATTCCATATCAGGAAGCAACAATGCATGAGTGAAATGGCTGTCAGTTAATGCATGCAATCTGCATCCGTATGCCGATCCGTCCTCAGCAATGTAATAAGGTACATTGCCAATCCATCCGACAAATACACCAATGTGGCCTTCCTGCCATACTGCAGTTCCAATTGGAATCCTCTTGAGCTTGGCAATATTTAATCTTCCACTCTTCTTTCTGATTTTCCAGGTCTTTACTGCATCTTCCTTATAATGAATGGAACCTCTTTCGTCTTCAATATATGCAGAAATAAGTCCGGAACAATCTGTAGGTTTCTTGCCTACACATCTTTTTTTATCACTCCCCCAAACTGCATTTCCCCATCTCTTTTTGAGTTTCTTAAATTCTTTCTTTGTACAGATATTATCCCACTCGTAAGGCTGTTTGTAACCGTAGAGATACGGACATCCGATTCTTTTCTTAACATACTTTATAAGATCCAAAGATCTCTTTATAAGTTTTACTCTGACACCTTCAGACCATTTTCCGGGAGTATCTCCCACATAAGCTCTTGCTCTTATATACAATACCCCCATATTTTTAAAGTTGGTTGAAAAAATAGTCCCCTCATTTTTGCTTGTCTTTCCTGAAAAGTATATCAAATCAAAGGTCTGTGAGTCAGATACTTCAACTTCATACTTAGTTGCATCCGCAACTTTCTTCAAAGAAAAACTAATCTTTTTTGAAGTTCTTTTTCTTGGAGTTGTATCAATAACAGTATCTCCGACAACAATCGTAGTTGGTTGTTCCGTTGTTGGAATCTGTGTTGTCGGTATTTGAGTTGTCTCACTTTGGGATTCCGACTGTGTTTCTGTCTGTGTCTCACTTTGGGACTCCGACTCTGTTTCTGTCTGTATCTCACTTTGGGACTCCGACTCTGTTTCTGTCTGCGTCTCACTTTGGGACTCATTCTTCATTTTCGACTGCGTCTCAGTCTGAGATTCTGACTGTGTTCTTATTCCCGACTCTGGGTTAAACATTATTGCAGTTTGCACATCTGCCTTTACATCCGCATTTACAGCATCAACCGCATTTGTACTTGATGCCACTAAACATAACGACAGTACAAGACTGACAATTTTCTTATTCTTCATCTGTAACTCCTACTTGCTTATGTATTTTCACTTATATTTTTGCTTATGTATTTTTACTCGTAATTTTGCTGATGCATTTTTACTTTAAATTTTGCTTATTCATTTTTACGACTGCGTCGGATGGAGAATTTTTGTTTTTACATTTATTCTCCCTCTTCCACTTCCTCTTCTTCTGCTTCTTCCGCTTCTATGCTGTCAAGAATTTCTCTTGCAATTGGTCCCGGAAATGGAAATACCAGATTTCTCTTTGAAGCATTAACCTTTTCCTGATATTCAGGAGAATTGATTCGTGCTCTAATTTCAGACATTCTTCCATCAATAGCTGCGACCTCTTCGGCTATCTCCTTTAGTTCCACTGCAAGTCTTTCCCTCTCATCCTCAGGAATATTCTTCTTATATCTGAGTTTGTGTTCCTGACTTGCCCAGAAATCCATTGCAAGACTTCTTATCTGAATCTCAACTTTCATCATTTTCTTTTCGTGTTCAAGGAAGATTGGCACCTCAACAATAAGATGCAGACTTCTGTAACCGCTCTCTTTTGGATTCTTAATATAATCCTTCATCTCGATAAGTCTGATATCATCCTGCTGCAGAAAACAGTCAGCAAGAAGATATATATCTTCCGGGAATGAGCAGACAACCCTTATCCCCGCAATATCTTTTATTTCTTTTTCAATAGCTTCTAGCGATAGCGGAACATTTTTTCGTCTGACTTTCTTTATAATACCTTCCATTGATTTGATTCTACTCTTAATCGACTCTATAGGATTTCTGTCATACTGCAACGAAAACTGTTCATCAAGCACTTTGAATTTTGTCTCAACTTCCATAATGGCGCATCTGTAATATGCCATCAGTGATTCTATCGGCATCATATTTTCGCTTATTGAATCAATGACTTCATCAGAAAACAAATTATCTCTTATAAACTTTTCCATCTGCTCATTTGTAAAACCAACTTGCATAACACTTTCCTCCTTCATACTCCATTTTCTTAATGTATACTTTTTGAAACATTCATACGCAGTTTTCAGAATACTCTGTCGCATTAAGCAAATGTTTTGTGAAATGTGGATTACAGATGCTTTCAAAAATAAAAAGTTGAGCAATTATATGAATGGATTTCGAAATAACAATTGAGACATGCTTAGAAGGATTCTGATAAAAGAAGAATGATTCGAAGTTAAAAATCGAGGATTTCAGCTCCTCGATTTTTAGCACAAGCTGAGGGAGTTTTCATCAAGAAAACTCACGAATTTGTGCGAACGAGAATCATACTTCTTTTGAAGATAATCCTTCAAGTATTGTCGAACTGTTTTGAGAAAACATTCATATAATGCGAAACGGTTATTTTGAAAGCATCGTATATCTGTTTCAAAAAGTATGCTTTTCAAAACTTTATTTTCATAAAGTTGTCTTATAATTATTTTATAGTTATCTTATAGTTTTTTTATTTCAATAATCTGTAAAGTGTAGGATCTATATTCAAGTCAGAAATCAGTTTTTTGTAACTTTCTGACTGATTTTTCTTATTTGTCTTTATACTCCTAATTAAAAGATTCTTTGGCGTATGTTCCATATCTATAAATTCAAGTATCTGAGTCTCGTAACCATTTGCCTCGAGTATATTTGCTCTTATGGCATCAGTTACAATTGCCGAAAATCTCTCTTTCAAGATTCCATATTTGAGAATAGGTTCAAGCTCCTCATTCTCAATCTGTGCATTTACCTCGTGTTGGCAGCAAGGCACTGACATAATAACTTTTGCGCCCCATTTTACCGCCTTTTCAAGTGCAAAATCGGTTGCCGTATCACAGGCATGCAGCGTAACAACCATATCTGCCTTATCTGTTCCTGTGAAATCCGCAATGTCACCCATTATGAATTCCATCTTTTCATATCCGTATTTGCGGGCAAGGTTGTTACAGTTATCAATAACATCTTCCTTTAAATCAAGTCCTATCACCCTTATGTCGTATCCGTTTAGTTCCTTAAGGAAATAGTACATTGCAAAAGTCAGATAGGATTTTCCACATCCAAAATCAATTATCGTAAGTTCTCTGTCCTTATCCAGCTGAGGCAGTATATCGTTGATAAATTCGAGAAATCTGTTTATCTGTCTGAACTTATCGTATTTCTGATTAACTATCTTCCCCTCGGCTGTCATAACTCCCAGATCCACGAGAAAATCAACTTTTACTTTTGGATCGAGAAGGTACTTTTTGCTTCTGTTATGATGCAAATCGCACTGTGCTGCTTTTTGCTTTTTATTTTTTGAGGAAATTGTAACTTTTCCTTTCTTGCTGACAAGAACACTGTAATCCTTATCCACTGTCTCTAACTGACACTGCTTAAAGTTCTCTGTCAGTTCCTTTACAATATCAGTCACGGTCTTCGTTTTGTCTGCATTGCTGTGAAGGACCTGTTTTCCGACATATGATGTAGTCTGAAATTCCAGACTGCCTTTTAAAATAACAGGACGAATCTTTATCTTGTCTGTTTTTGAATCTTTGTTTTTCTTACCGCTTATGATAATCTTTATTAAATTTTCATTTAAAACATCTTCCAATAATACTTTAAGATTCTCCATGAAACACAATCCTCCACACTTTTTTGATGACATAGATAAAACCTTGAATGGGATGCCACACTAAGTGCAGCATCCCGTTCATTCTATGCATTCTGCATTATTAAATATTATTATTTCTTTTTCTTAGACTTTTTTGAAGCAGATTTCTTATTGCCTGCTTTCTTGTCTGTTATCTTTTTGGTATCAGACTTTTTATCTTCAAGCTTCTTTGTATCTGCCTTCTTGTCTGTCAGCTTTATAGCATCAGGCCTTTTGTCTTCAAGCTTTTTTGCATCAGGCTTTTTATCCTCAATTTTTTTGGTGTCTGCTTTCTTGTCTGTCAATTTTTGGGCGTCAGGCTTTTTATCCTCAAGCTTCTTTGTGTCAGCCTTCTTGTCTGCTAATTTTTTGTCCTCCGACTTTTTTGAAGCAGGCTTTTTGTCTGTAAGTTTAGAACCTACCTTGGGAAACTCAAACATTACAGCTTCAAGAGGTCTGAGCGGAATAGCAATTCTGTATGGAAGTCCATCACACTCACCAGGCTCGGCCTTATACTTCACTTCTTTAGTATCACCTGTCTCGGTAGTAATTATACGTTTGTATGTTCCGGGCTTTGGAACTCCCACAATATAATCAGGTCTCTCCATAGGTGTAAAGTTATAAACACAACCTACCGCATTCTTATAATCATCTTCGCCTGTCTTTCTGATGAAACTGAAAATACTTCTGTCGCAGTCGTCTGCATTAATCCATTCGAATGCATCGTATCCCTTTGTCTCTGTGTAGAGTGCAGGATACTTCTTATATATATGAAGTAACTTCTTTACGTATTCCTGAACATCTCTGTGTTCCGGCTCATCAAGTAAATACCAGTCAAGGCTTCTCTTTTCCGACCACTCATTGAGCTGGGCAAATTCCTGTCCCATAAAGAGCAACTTTCTGCCCGGATGTCCGAACATAAAAGTATATGCAGTCTTCAGATTCTTGAACTTGTCGCCTGTGAGTCCCGGCATCTTGTTGAGCATTGAGCACTTGAGATGAACAACCTCATCATGTGACAATACAAGAATGAAGTCCTCACTGAATGCGTATGTAATACCAAATGTCATCTTATTATGGTTGAACTTCTTGAAATACGGATCGAGCTTCACATAATCAAGGAAGTCATGCATCCATCCCATATTCCACTTGTATGAGAATCCAAGTCCGTCCGCTTCAGGCGGATATGTAACCTTCGGCCATGCAGTTGACTCTTCAGCAATAATGTATACATCCGGATGTTTCTGATGCATTATGCTGCTGAGATGTTTGAAAAACTCAATAGCCTCAAGATTCTGGTTTCCACCGTAAATATTAGGACACCACTGTCCGTCTCTTCTTCCGTAATCAAGGTAAAGCATCGATGCAACGGCATCAACTCTAAGTCCGTCAATGTGATACTTCTCAACCCAGAACATTGCATTGGCAATAAGGAAGTTTGATACTTCTGTCTTGCTGTAATCAAATACCTTTGTTCCCCAGTCAGGGTGCTCACCTTTTCTTGTGTCTGCGTACTCATAGAGAGGAGTTCCGTCAAACATTGCAAGACCGTGGGCATCTCTTGGGAAATGAGCAGGTACCCAGTCAAGAATAACTCCAATACCGTTCTTGTGGAATGTATCAACTAGGTACATGAAATCCTTAGGTTCTCCGTATCTGGAAGTCGGCGCATAATATCCAACTACCTGATATCCCCAGGATCCGTCAAAAGGATACTCTGAAATACCCATAAGTTCAACGTGAGTGTAACCCATTTCCTTAACATAGGAAACAAGCTCGTCTGCTAAGCGTCTGTAATCGTAGAAACCGTCTTCATCGCCTTCACCTTTGTACTCTTTACGCCATGAACCCGGATGAACCTCGTAAATAGACATCGGTTTCTCGTAGTGGTTGGTGTGTTGTTTCTCATCAATCCACTTCTTATCTCCCCATTTATATCCGGAGATATCTGCAATTCTTGAAGCATTGCCCGGTCTCTTCTCTGCCCAAAATCCGTATGGATCTGCCTTGTAAAGTGCATCACCGCTCTGTGTTACAACAACGTATTTGTACAGTGATCCTTCTGTCACTTCCGGAATGAACAGTTCCCATATTCCGGATGGATTGTTCATTTCCATGTTGTGATTGTACCCTATCCAATCATTAAAATCCCCAACAACACTGACAGACTTTGCATGAGGGGCCCATACTGCAAAGTATGTTCCCTTCACACCGTCAATTGTCATTACGTGAGCGCCGAGTTTTTCAAATATTTCATAGTGACTGCCCTGTCCGAACAAATAGCAGTCATCGTCTGTAATAAATCTTTTCTCCATATAGAGAACCTCCCCGTTCTAGGCTCTGTTGTAATTAATCAGACAGCCCTTTAATATGATTTCGCGCTCATCATCTGTCATTTCACCGAGTCTTAATGTGAACTCTTTCATGTCATCACCAACGATGTACGCTTTAACCTCTGTCTTTTTCTCCTTTACTGCATCTGCAATGTTTGGAACAAAAAGATAATCGTTCTTCTTAAATGGAATATCCAAATCTTCGTAAATGAATGGGAGCATACCCCAGTTGATAAGATTTGAGCGGTAACGTTTTGTAGCGTATTCCTGTGCAATATTAGCCCACCCGCCAAGTACCTTCTGGCATGATGCAGCCTGTTCTCTAGCCGAACCGTCTCCAGGTTTTACTGCGTAAATTGTGCTACCGATTCCAATTGTGTCTTTATTTAATTCCATGTCAGGGAATGCAGCGATAACGCTGTCCCATACCTTCTTAATCTCATCTGAGTATTCGCATGGACATGTTCCTGAAACTCTAAGTTTCTCAGCTCCCTGAACTTCTTTTGCCTTGCCAACATACTCAGGATCCTTTCTTGAGAGCGCAAACTCTGCAAGTCCTAAAGGATTAGAACGGTATGAAGAAGTCTCTCCTGATGGAATAAGTTCATCTGTTGTTGTAACAGGGTCATGAATCTCTGAAACAACCTTGAGAATAAGGTTGTCTGTGAGTGGCTCCATCTTTGGCCAGTCCTTGATGTTTGGACCGAACTTAATCTCTACTGATGGATCTGCAACTCCCTTAGAATCAAATACTCTGTTAGCATAAATGCTGCTGTCGAAATGGTACTTCTTACCTGTGTATTCAACATCCATATCAGTTGCTGATGTAAGGTATCCCTTGTTAGCTGCTGTAGCTGCAATTGAACGTGCATCCATAAGTGCAACTGATGCAATCTGACCATTCTGTAACTTAGATCCCTCTCTGTTAGGGAAGTTACGTGTAGAATGTCTGATAGAAAAAGCGTTGTTTGAAGGAGTATCTCCTGCACCGAAACATGGTCCGCAGAATGCTGTCTTCAAAACACCACCTGCTGCCATAATATCTGCAGCGCTTCCGTTTCTGATAAGTTCCATGTATACAGGCATACTTGCCGGATATACGCTTAAAGTAAACTCATCAGCTCCGATGTTCTTGCCTCTTAAGATGTCAGCTGCTTCGCAGATATTCTCAAATCCGCCGCCGGCACATCCTGCAATGATACCCTGTTCAACATATAATTTGCCATTTCTTATCTTATCTCTGAGTTTGAAGTCAACCTGTCCGTCAAGACTTACAAGTGCTCTCTTTTCAACATCTGCAAGAATATCTTCGAGGTTGGCATTTACTTCGTCAATTGTGTATGTGTTACTTGGGTGGAATGGCATTGCAATCATAGGTTTAACCTTATCAAGATCAACGTAAACCATACCATCATAGTAAGTAACTTCTCCGGGATTGAGTTCTTTGTAATCTGAAACTCTTCCGTGAATATCATAGAATTCCTTAATCTTGTCATCTGTTCTCCAAATTGAAGAAAGACAAGTTGTCTCTGTTGTCATAACATCAACACCGATTCTGAAATCAGCGCTCAGGTTAGAAACGCCAGGTCCTACAAATTCCATAACTTTGTTGTTAACATATCCGTTTCCAAATACAGCACCGATAATTGCGAGGGCAACGTCCTGAGGACCAACTCCCTTAGCAGGAGTACCTGTCATATAAACACCAACTACTCCCGGCATATTGATATCGTATGTCTTTGATAACAACTGCTTAACAAGCTCAGGTCCGCCTTCACCTACTGCCATAGTACCAAGGGCACCGTAACGTGTATGTGAATCTGAACCGAGAATCATCTTTCCGCCGCCTGCAAGCATCTCTCTTGCAAACTGGTGAATAACTGCCTGATGAGGTGGTACGTACACACCGCCGTATTTCTTAGCGCATGTGAGACCAAACATATGATCATCCTCGTTGATAGTTCCACCAACTGCACATAAGCTGTTGTGGCAGTTTGTGAGTACGTAAGGAATTGGGAACTTCTCCAATCCTGACGCTCTTGCTGTCTGGATAATACCTACGAATGTAATATCGTGTGATGTGAGCTTATCGAACTTAATCATAAGCTTGTCCATGTTTCCTGAAGTATTGTGGTCCTTTAAAATGTTGTAAGCCATTGTGTTCTTAGCTGCCTCTTCTTTTGTGAGGTACTTGTCACCTAACTTACTTTTGAGCATAGCCTCTGACTCTGCACTAACTTCAACTACTTCATTGCCGCCTATAAGATAAGCGCCACCATTACTTAACTTGATCATAATATCCTCCTGGTATATAAATTAGCCCAAACTTCTGATTTTGGGCGCACTTCTAGCGAGTATAACTCTGTTTTATTATACCGTTTTTAGCCCATCATTGCAAGAAAAATAAGAGTAAAGTGGACCCACCGCTATTTTTTGAAAAAACAAAAGCAAATAGCAGTTTAAAAGCGGTTTCCTTTTATCACTGCTATTTGCTTTTTTTGCTTAGTAACTAGTTAGTAAAACTATTTCTTAATTTTAATTTTCTTTACCTTTGACCACTTGCCGTAATTTGCTTTCTTGTTTACAGTCTTATAACATCTGGCTTTTACGAAGTATGTCTTGTCTGCTTTCAGTTTCTTGATTGTGATGCTTGTCTTCTTTGTGCTCTTTGTTATTGTAGTCTTCTTTGTAAATTTCTTCGAGGTTGAAACGCTTACCTGATAGCCTGTTACACCTTTCACTTTCTTAAGTGTAATCTTTGCTTTCTTTGAACCCTTCTTCATGGAAGCTGATTTGATTGCTGTGGCTTTAACCTTAACAGCAGTTGTTGCATTACTGTTTGTTACATTCTTTGCTCCTGTTGTCGAAGTATTGTTAGCATTGTTTCCTGTCTGATTACCTGTTGAAGTGTTGTTTTTTTGTGAATTGTTGTTTGCGCTGTTACTGTTGCTTCCGCTATTGTTTCCACTGTTATTTCCACCATTATCGGACGAATTGCCTTTTGGTGGTTCTATATAATAATAACTTTCCAGTCTCTTCTCTCCGTCTTTGTACACTTCAAATATAAAGTAGTTATCATTCTCCCAATTTTCATCATCGTAATAATAATCTCTTGCTCCAACCTTAACTGTGCAGTTGAGTGACGAAGTCTGCATAGGAACTCTTCCTTCATCCTTATCATATCTGAACCACTTATAAGTGTATCCGCCACCGGTTATATCAACAGAATCGTCCTCCCAGTTACGTACATCCGGACGGAATGTTACAGTATCCCCTGAATATGCAGTAAACCAGCATTTTGCAAAATCACGAAGATATGATTCCTTATCATAAATATAGTAGTTTACTACTGATATAAGTATATCATGATTGTATGTATATAATATATATTTTGCAGCCGAATCTTCTACCGTTGACAAATCCGAATCCGAAACGCTCGCAATGGTGTATCCACCCTTTCCGCTTGCCACTTCTGTTTCCTGATATTCGCCGTCTTCGTAACCCGCCTTTTTCCATACATATGTAAGATTTGCGTCGGTAACATCTACTTTTGCTGACCAGTGTTTGTTTGAGTATACAACAGGCTTGAGTTCAAGTTTTGAGCCTTTTGTCGTGTATACATCTTCTGAATACCAACTTTCATTATATTCGCTCTGCAAATCATCAAGATAGTAATAAATACAATTCCAATTATTATCCCCGACACTGAATTCACATTCGTAGCGAACATCATCTCCAAAATCTTCTTCTGTTATCTGTGATATTTCCAAGGTGTCCGTAACTGACAATACTTCTTCCTGTTCGGCATAGTCCTTATATTTATGCCAACGGAACTGCAATTGATTCAGTTGCTCTGTGCTAAGTGGTTGTCCACCGTAAGTAGCTTCAAACTTAAATGTCACACTATCCCCTACTTTTTTGTAATAACAATATATGCCCTCATATTCAAAATTCACATCCGGAGTAATGAGATAATAATATGTATTTGCAACATTTATGCCGGATTTGTAAACTTTGCAGGTATACATAACTTTGTCTCCAAAATAGTCATAAACATCATTTTTAGAAACAGAATTTATTACAAGTTTCTTATCTGTTCCAACAAGTTGCTCTGACTCTGAGTTCTCCACTCCTTTGTACCATTCAAAGGTAAATTCGTTTGAATTAAAATTCACCTCATTCTCTTTGTAATCATATATTTTTGCATTTAATTCAACTCTGGCACCAAGATTTGGATAGAATGTATCTGTGCAATTATAGTACAGATAATCTATATCATTGAGTGTATACCATATGCTTGTCACTTCCTGATTTCCCCTGTACACTGTAAAAACATAATAAATATATGACGGAGAATGATTAGAAAAATCTTGGATTTTTGGAACAAAAGTATACGTCAATGAATTGTTATCTATATATGTACTTTCCTCTTCGTAATAGTTTATCCTTCTCCACGTGAAGGTCAGACCTTCATCCGCAGGATTTATCTCATTTCCATCTGAGTCTACAATCTTAGGAGCAAGCGTTATCTGCTGTCCCGGGCGCAGATTTTTTGTACTATCATCATCAATATAAATGTCTGTTTTTCCGCCTTCGTAAATATAAAAATCCAGAATTGTATACAGAAATCCGTCTTTGTATATTTCTACTTCATACTCAACATCCGAATAATTGAATAAATCACTTTTCTGTATGTTGTCTATGGTTAAATAATATGTAGTGCAGTCAAGCTCTTGAGAATAATATTCATTTGTTATTCTGTACCATTTGTAAGTGTAGTCGCTATATACATTAACTTCTTCACCTTCGTAATTAGTTGCAATCGGTCCTACTGTTACTGAATCTCCGATATTTACATATGGTGATTCTATTGAAAAATAGACATATGTGTCCTCATCTGCCGCAGTTTCAACCGTGCCCATGCCAATGAGCAGAGTCGTAACTATAGCCAAAGCCTCAACTGCCGCAATTGCCTTTTTTAAGAATTTTTGTTTAAATAGTTTTTCCATATAAACCTCCTTTGTAATTGACAGTTTTTCCCGTAAGTATCACTATCACAAATTTCACCTTTTCCGTATGAACCTGTTCAGTGCATCTATCAGTTCTATTTTACATCAAATTCAGAAATATATCACGAAATTTATAATAGAAGTGAAATTCTTATCCAACTGAGATAAATTAGCAAACATACGGGTGGTTGTACTTTGATATATCTGTACAACCACCCCTTTGGCTTCACTTTATATCCCATATTGCCTCTGGCAACATTTCCGATATATTTACTTTGTAGTTACTGTCTTCTTTGATGACCAGCTGCTGGTCTGCTTCTTGCCGTTTATTGTCTTGTAAGCTCTGATTCTTACATAGTATTTTTTCTTTGCTTTAAGTTTGCTTACTTTGACTTTTGTTTTCTTTGCACCTTTGACATTCTTTACCTTTGCAGCCTTCATATTCTTCTTCAATGAATACTGAACATTGTATCCGTCAACTCCGAGACATGCTTTCCAGTTTGCTGTAAATGACTTCTTGCCTTTTACAACTTTTGTAAGTTTTGGCTTTGCAAGTTTAGGAACGACTTTTTGTGCTGTTATAGTAGCGCCACATACTGAGCAGTGTGAGCCTGCTGTCTTTCCGTCAGCTGTAAATGAAGGATCAACTGCATTGTCGGCTACTTCTGTATGGCCTTTCGCCTTGATTACTTCCTGTTTCTTAATTGTCTCGCCGCATACTGAACAATGGCTTCCATCTGTAAGTCCGTCTTCTGTACATGTAGCTGCTTTGCCGGCATCTGTAACCACGCTGTGTCCTTTTGACTTAACAACTTCCTGTTTCTTTATGATTTCGCCACATACTGAACAGTGAGAACCTGCTGTCTTTCCGTCTTTTGTACATGTAGCTGCCACTGCCTTGTCTTCAACAACTGTGTGTGCAACTTTTGCAATAGGCTCTGTCCTTGTCTCATGACATTCAGTACATTCAAATGTCTTTTCGCCGTCTGTTGAACATGACGGCTGTCTTGTAACTTTGCCTTCATCCCATTTATGGCCGGTTGCGTAGATTGTAATTGAATCTAAATCTTCTATCTCCTTCTCGCCTTCTCTGTCTTCAAAGTTTCTTCCACAACCATCACAATGATAATATGCTTCTCTACCGTTTTCAGCGCATTTTGCCTCAACCCTCTCAACTAAAGTCATGCTGTGTTCATGCTTATTGAAGGTTTCCACAGCTTCTTTAATATTCATTTCAAAGTCTTCACCCATCTCAACGCCTGCGTAACTCTTTACGGATGCGTTAACTTTGACAATAATATTTTCTGCATCAAAACTCTCTGTATCATCCGGTACAAATAAAATCTTCTTTACAAAGTAGTCGGATGATATTTCGTCCTTCTGATATGTTCCTGACTTGTAATATTTGTTTGCAACTCTGCTACGTGTCTCAAGACCTGATGGATTCTCATCTTCTGCCAGTGTGTCCATTGATGCAGGGAATGTAAACTTACCGCTTATCAAATCACCGTCCAAATCATAGAACTGAACAAATGATTCTGACGCATCATAACTGTCTTTATTTCCTATAATCAAACCTGCATTTTCAGGTGATACATTTACGATTGATTCCATCTGCATATATTTGCTGAAAGTTACAACCACTTCACCGTCTTCAACCACATCAACGTTGTTTACTGTCGGTTTTTCTGTTGACAGCAGACCAATGTTAACCTGAGTATGTTCCGGTGGAACAAGCATGGTCTTTGTCTCTGCGTCAAGGTATCTTCCCTGAGAATCGGTGAATACAACTTTCCATGCTCCCTCCGGAGTCATCCATCCGTATCTTCCGCCTTTATCCTCATCATCTTCACTAACATCTGCAGTTGTCTGTGGATTCTCCTGATAATTTTCTTCATCTGTGTCAACCCACTGTACCCATCCGGAAGATGTCTTCTTGTAAATTGTTGCCGTTACACCTTCAATACGATTTTCAGGTACCGCCTCAAATACATAGCCTGCCGGATCAATCTTAATACCTGGCATTATACCGTTTATTCTCGTCTTGAAACGTGGAATAGTCTCGTATTTCACACGATCATTAAGCTGCTGTTCAACCATCTTTCTGATACGCATTTCAACTGTCTCTATTCCATCCATAGTTGGAATATCTTTCCATCCTTCTCTAATTGCAATCTGCTTCCAGTAATCATAAATGTCTTTTTCTAATTCAACTCTGTTGTTCCACTCCTCCAGACGACGTCGATCCTGTCTCTGAATTTCAACAAGGGTTGAACGCAAGATACTGTCAAATTCCATTGAATGGTATTCTTTTGTATATCCGCTTATCTTATTGTAAGCAAGTCCGCCAATTAATGTTCCCGCCTTTACAGGAGGTGCCACATTATCAACGGTACCAAACATTGTCAATCCGCCGTTAACAAGACTGTCTGTGAGATATGTCTCCCCAAGTTTGTCCTCGTATGAAACTATCTCATTCATAATTGATTTGATAGCATCTCTGCTCTTTTCATCCTTTGGATCAAGCTGCTTTAATGCCTTGTAAAGTACGTTAGGATCCTTGCCCTGAATGCCCTTTGCAATGTCTATTGCCGTAAGTCCTGCACCGATTACAGACATACCTCTGTTGAATCCGTCACTAAGACCTACTGACTGAACATCTTTTGAGACACTTGCCACATCTTCAATGTCCTTGCTCTTTTCAAGTCCTTTGATAAGGAATCCCTGTGCCACATCAATTCCGCCGTGAACAGTTCCCACTGTAGACAATCTCTCTAATGCTTCATCAGCACTTCCCTCACCCTTTCCAAATAAAGGAAGATCTGACTTTCCTGAATATTTCTTAACTTTTCCCGCTTCACCTGAAGATGTCTTAATAAAATCTGTGCTGTTTAAAGAATTCTTTTTAATGTTGTTTAATATGCTCTTACTATTTACGGTGCCTTTCTTCAAAGCTTCCATAACTGCTGTCGGAGCAAATACTTCCTGCTCAACTGTTCTCTCGCAGGTTCCACCAGGGGTAAGAGTTTCTCCGTCTTTGTCAAACTGTGAGAAATCAGTTACAACCTGTCTGATGTAGATTGTTCCCTGTACACTTTCCATCTTTGACCAGGAAACCTTCTGCTTTCCAACCTTTGAAGAATCCGCAGGGTCAACGTACTCATCCGTAAATGTGTTTCCCGCAAGTTCCTCTGCCATTAATTCTGCAATGCCCTCTGCACTGTATTGCTTTTCATCTGACAAATCACATTCATATGACATTCCACTGTCGCCTCTTGTCATCTCATATGAGTAAACTGTATCTGTATTTTCAGTAATCTGCACTTCAGTCTTATTATCTGCACCTTCTGTAAATCCGTCTCTGAAAACTTCCGGCAATGAAGCAACAGCTTCATCCGCTATGCCCGTCATATCAACTTCTTTACTGAATATCTCTTCATAGTCCAGCAGTTTACCACCGTAATTCTTGTAGTAATTTTCCATTTCCATCTGAGTAATTTCGGCTTCGCTCATGTCGTCTGTACTTGAAGTTACAAATTCATAATCAACGTCCCAACTCTGCATGTAACCAAGCTGGAATACCGGCTTTCCATAACTCATAATCGGTTTTGGTATGTAATCATATAAGCCGTCAGCCCATCCGGCATAAGCTCCTGCTGCCTGCTTTTTAATATTTCCTTTATTGACACTTCTGTATGAAGGAGAAACACTTCTTACATTGGAAACTTTATAATATCCCCAGGAAGGATCAGCGTTCAGTGGATCAACAACGTACTCGCAGTAATTTCTGCCTGTTGTTTCGTCAACACCACTACTCCAAAGTGAGCATTCCCACTTTGTCTCCTTGCCATGGTAAACGGAATTGAAAGTAACATTCTCAAGATCACCTTCTTTGACATTATTAATCCTAAATGAAATAGCGCTTTCATTTTCAGGCCAGTACACTACTGTCGCGTGTTTCATGTCTGACAGTTCTTTAAAATAATTCACCTTAAGTGGCAACTGGGACTGATGAATCCATTCAAAGTCAGTTATATATGTGACTTCTGCACGGTTCATAAGAGATACAACTGTATATTTACTCATCTCAACCGTTCCGTCTTTTAAGGTTCTCTCCGCATGAAGAACATGTGTGCCAAATCGCTCGGCATTAGGAAGTTTAACCGTTGTAACATTCTTGCCGCGGTGAATATAACTCTTACCAATAACTTTGCTTCCATCATATATTTTTACTTCTCTTGAATCCTGCCACTCATCATTTTTATCTCTGAAAGGTTCTCCGTCGATATCACTGTAAATGTACAATTCAATATTTCCAAAGTCCGCTTTATCTTTGTCAAGTTCATCAAGCATAACCACCTCGTCCGCGGATACACTGAAAGACTCAACCACGTCTTTAATTACAAATGACGAAGATTGGCGCAGGCTGTACTCAGTAGCATAGTATCTTATTGATCCGCCACTGCTTCCTGAGCTTGATGAAACACATGACATTGTCATTCTCTGATCCATCTCTATAAGCCGATAATCGGCCTCAGTAAGATATTTTACTTCTATCTCAGGGTTTCCGTAGCCCTCCAAAGAATTAGCCGTCTGAGTATAGAATGTAATATTTGTGCTGTCCTGACTTGTATAATGATATGGGAATTTATAACTGTAATTTGCACACTTATAATCCACATCATAATAAGCTTCATTGCCGTCAACAAAGGCTGCAGCCATACCCGCATCAGGACTGTCAAAGTCTACAAGAGTCCTAATATTTACGTCCGTAAAATGAACATCCGAAGACATCGGTTCCGCGAACACCTGAACCTTCATCCACTGTGGCGCTTCAGGAACGATTTCTGTAGTATAAGTAAAATGAACACCGCCTAACAGACTTGTATCTACTGACTTATTTGGAGCAGCATCTTCAACTACTGTATGCTCACCATCTTTTACCTTTATCTTTTTAATAAGTTTGAAACTGTTGCCATAGGCACTCTTGGCTCTGTTCCACAAAATCTCCGGATCCTGAATCATATCCAGATATGCCCTGTATTTTTCATCTTCTTTGTCCATTTTTATGGTAAGAATACTGTACTCTGCTTCATCAAGTTCTTTTATCGATAATTGACCTCTGCCCTGTGCCGAACCAACAAACTCTCCATAATAATTGTAAACAAACATATAGCCTTCATAGCGGGTAGCCTGACTTAGAGCCGCTGACCTTTCCTCTAATGACATGTTCTTCATCTCAGCTTCATTGAGAACTGTCTCCTCAACAACTGTAGCCCTAATACCACCCTTTTCTTTTGCATGAACTGCTATCTTACCTAAATTGCTTGAATCAAGAGTAACTGTATATCCTACAAATTCCATTCCGTAATGCAATTCACTCTTATCATCCTCTGAA